>Ga0222650_1000038_pt1 | contig 126290 bp, 117 predicted proteins | sample AntAcemetagen367_FD_179820 | JGI IMG/M metagenome (GOLD analysis project Ga0222650, IMG submission 179820) | Saline water microbial communities from Ace Lake, Antarctica - #367 | ecosystem: Environmental > Aquatic > Non-marine Saline and Alkaline > Saline | place: Antarctica: Ace Lake... | reverse complement strand
AAATGAGCCTTCAAGTCATAAGGTGCTTCAGGCATAGTCTTTGGAATCAAGTCAACTGGAGAGACACGGTGATAGCCCTGCGCCCCCTTACGTCAAATTATTTAGCATGATGTCACAACACCGTTCGCTGAATGTTATCCGATGTTGAGAAAATCGAATCGCCCTCTTTAGGGCTTCTCTAATGATCTGTCCGCACCGCCACGTATAAGTGGTCGCGGCAATTTTTCATTCTTTTCGATTTTTCTTATGACGTCTTCCCCTCTTGATTCTCTTAAACGTGCACCGTCTTCGGTATCACATTCACGCGCCTCCCATCGGCGTTCTTGGCTACTGCTCCCCACCTTACTTTTAGGCTTTGCACTGCTTTCCTTTTTTCTGTTCGGCGAAAGGCTTCGACCTCGCTTACAGGTAGACACCGCTCCGGCACTGCTGTTGGAATCACGTGAAGGGGATGTCGCGGCATCTTTAAAAACGTTTTCACAAGCCTCTGGATGGATCGAGCCGGATCCTTATCCCATACACATTCCGGTAAGGGTGGATGGTTTGGTGGAGACCGTAGATGTGCTTGAAGGCGAAACCGTTAGAAAGGGCCAACTTCTCGCTACTATGGACCCGGTTGATTTCGAATTTAGCCTGCGGTCTCTGGAAGGTTCTCTGCAAGCCGCCAAAGCACAACAATTGGAGAAAGAAGGTTCAGTGATACGGGCGAATGCCGAACATCGGCGGGCTCAAGCGGGGGTAGCTGCGGCTGAGGCCCGCTTGGCGGAACAAGAAGATCGTCTGCGTCGAGTATTGGCTCTGGATGAAGGCGTTGTTCCCGAAGATGATCGCTTGCAAGTGGAGCGTGAAGTCGCGGTAGGTCAAGCTGATCTGGCTGCGGCCAAAGCTGAGATGGAGGGGCATATGGCACACATGAAGGTCGAGAAAGCGGGCGTGCAAATGGCGTCCGCTAACGTCACCGAATTAATCGCTAGAGTCGAACGGGCCGAAACCGATCTGGCCCGCACCCACATTTATTCACCCATGGATGGCGTAGTGATGTACCGCTTCGTGACCCCCGGTGGAAAACGTATGCGCGGTATGGACGATTCCGAAAGCGTAACCATTGTCAGCCTGTACGATCCCAATAAATTACAAGTACGAGTAGATGTTCCGCTCGCAGATGCCGCAGGAGTGCTCGTCGATATGCAAGCCCGTATTCAACTGTCCGCGTTTCCTAATCAAACATTTTCTGGGGTGGTGACCCGAATCGTGGGTAAAGCGGATATCGTTCGCAACACCTTGCAAGTGAAAGTGGCTATCAAAGATCCTGACCTTCGTATGCGCCCAGAAATGCTGTGTCGGGTCGAATTCTTGAGCGCCCCGAAGCTCGGAAACACCGGGAGCCTAGCTGTCCGAGCTTCGGAAAAGGTGTGGATTCCTGAGGTAGCTATTCAAGATGGAACTAAGGCCTGGGTAGTTGATCCGATCACCCAACGGGCTGAGCTACGTGAGGTCGAGGTGGGGACCGAAACCCGCGAAGGCTATCAGGTGATCATGGAAGGATTGCGACCTGGCGAACGGGTGGTTTTGAACAATCCCTCGGGATTAAAACCCGGAGTAAGGGTAACCGAACGTAAAGGAGATGACTTATGAGTACGCTTGTTCAGTGCAAAGGAATTGCCAAACGGTATCGAAAAGGAAAACTCTGGGTGACCCCACTAGAAGCCTTGGACTTGGAGGTTCCCCGCGGAGAATTTCTGGCTTTGATGGGACCTTCCGGATCCGGAAAAACTACGCTATTGAATTTATTATCAGGAATCGACTCTCCGAGTGAGGGTGAAATCGATGTGGGCGGGATCCCGGTGCATAAGCTCTCCCGGCGAAAATTGGCGGCCTGGCGTGCGAGACATGTCGGCTATATTTTCCAACTCTATCACCTCATTCCTGTCCTAAGTGCCTACGAGAACGTGGAGCTTCCATTGTTGCCGGACGGGCAGGGTCGAAAAGATCGGAGAAAGCGAGTGGAGGCCGCCTTGGAACTAGTGGGCTTAGGAGATCGAATGCATCACTTTCCGCGTGAACTTTCTGGCGGGCAAGAGCAGCGGGTAGCCATCGCCCGCGCACTAGTCGCCGATCCAGAATTATTAGTCGCCGATGAACCCACAGGCGACCTCGACCGTGAAGCGGCCGATGCCGTACTGGGGCTCTTGCGTACCTTAGCTAAAGAGCAACAGAAAACCATTATCATGGTGACACATGACCCTAAGGCCGCAGCCGCTGCCGACCGGGTATTGCATTTAGAAAAAGGGCGACTCTTGGAGGTGGATCATGTCAGTTAAAGGCTATAGTGCTCTTATCCCGCTCGCGTTCAAACAACTCGCCCGACATCGGGTGCGTACCTTACTCACCCTGCTAGGAATCGGCACAGGAATCTTTTTATTCACCTTGGTAGAAAGTATGCAAGCGGCGGTAGCGTCGGTGACTCAACAACAAGCCTCCGAAGCGACCTTGGTCGTGTTTCGCGAAAACCGCTATTGTCCCTCTACCAGTCGACTGCCCGAATACTACGCGGATGAGATTTCGCAGATCGATGGCGTGCGTGAAGTCATCCCCATTCAAATTACCGTAAATAATTGTGGTGCCAGTTTGGATGTAATTACCTTCCGTGGTGTACCCCCTGAACTGCTGACCCGCTATGCGCCCGAAATTGAAATATTGGAAGGCTCCTTTTCGGCCTGGAAACAGGCCGACGACGGTGCTTTGGTCGGTAAAAATCTCGCCGACCGACGTGGACTCACACCCGGAGATAGTTTTTCTGCAGCTGGGGTTCGAGTACGAATCATCGGCGTAATTCGTTCGCCCAATGCGCAGGATAATAATGTGGCTTACGTCCATTTGCCTTTCTTGCAACAGGCTTCCCGCCGAGGGTTGGGCGAAGTCACCCAATTCAATGTTCGGGTGGAAGATCCCTCTCAGTTAGAAAGTGTCGCCACCCAAATTGACGACCGCTTTCGCAATGGGGAATCTCCGACGTTTACTCAACCCGAGACGGCCTTTTTTGCTAATGCGGCCCGGGAGCTTATTGAACTGACGACCTTCACCCGTTGGATCGGGTTAGGAGCGGTTGTGGCGGTGTTGGGCTTAGTGGCTAACGCGGTGTTGTTAGTGGTCCGAACTCGAGTTCGCGAAAATGCGGTCTTGCAAACGCTAGGCTACCCCGACCGGGCTATTGCTTGGTTGGTTATCCTTGAAGGATTATTATTAGGATTAGTCGGTGGATTAGTCGGTGCGGGCAGTGCTTGGCTTTTTTTACAACTGTCTCATTTGAGCTTTGGAAACGAAGGGCAAATTATGGCGGTTACCGCTCGTTGGGATCTAGTGGTCAGCGGCATGGGAATTGCGCTACTGCTTGGAGGGCTGGCAGCTTTGTATCCCGCTTGGGTGTCTGTTAGACGTCCTATCGTCGAAAGTTTGCGGAGTTAAATCGATGTTACCTTTTTCCTATGCGGTTCGAAATTTATCCCGGGATCGATCCCGGCTCGTACAAAGTATTATGGGTACCGCATTAGTGGTGTTCCTGGTAATGGGTGCCCACGCCTTAAATCTGGGAATGACCCGAAGCCTTACATCTACCGCTTCGCCACGTAACGTATTATTGCTTGGAGCTGGTAGTGAAGATAGCATGCAGAGGAGCGAAGTATCGGAACAGGCTGCTGGTATTGCCGAAACAAGTTTGTCCGGTATTCAACGCGTATTGGGGGAACGTGCGGTGTCGCCGGAGATTATTCATATGGCGGCCCTAGAAACCACCCAAGGTGAAGAAATCAGAGGGTTGATTCGTGGGGTAACCCCACGGGCCTTGCTGGTACACCCTGGGATCGTGATACAAGAGGGGCGCTTCCCGGGTCCCGGAGAAATGCTCGCAGGCCGGTTGGCCTGGCGTCGACTGGACCTCGCTCCGGAAGATTTACAGGTCGATTCGGTTTTAGAATTCGATGGCGAGCCTTTAACCATAAGCGGTATTTTTGCTAGCCCGGGTACCGTGATGGAATCCGAACTGTGGATGACCTTGCAAGACCTACGTACCTTAGCCCAAAGGGATACGGTGAGTACGGTTGTCTTACGTTTAGAAACAGATGCAGAACTGGCGGATGTGGAGCTGTTCACCCGACAGCGACTCGACCTTGAACTATCTGCGGTTTCTGAGCAAAGTTACTATGCAAAACTTGCTCGCTTTTACGCACCGGTTCGCACCATGACTTGGACCACGGCCTTGCTGATTGCCGCGTCTGCCGTTTTCGGCGGACTCAACACCTTGTACGCGGCATTTGCATCGCGGGTGCGGGAGACGGCTACCTTGCAGGCGGTCGGATTCGGGAGAGGGCAAATTTTATTTTCCTTGTTACAAGAATCGCTACTTATTTCCATGACCGGCACTTTGGTCGGCGCATTTTTTGCCCAAGTGGTACTTGCTGAGAGAGTGTTACCTTTTGGCGCCGGAGCGATTGAATTAGATTTGGAACCCCGTACCCTTTTTGTGGGACTGGGAGCCGGACTACTTCTGGGAATCATCGGCACCTTACCTCCCGCTTTTCGCTGTTTATCTCCCCCCCTCCCGCAGGCTTTGCGGGATTAACCCAGCCCAAAATCATATGAAAAACTTACTTATCCTCATGCCCCTGATCCTGTTGCTTTCGGCCTGTGGTCAGGAAGCTCCTGCACCGGAAAGTCGTACGGTACTCTCCGAGCTCTCCCCCTTGTTTCAGCCTATTGACGCCTCTGCCGTTTTAAGCTCGATTCCTGAACTGCGTGCGCAGGTCTCCCCCGGTGACGAGGTCGTCTTCATGGCCAAAGTCATGGGGTCCGAAACCCCTTTTGTGGAAGGTCGAGCTCTGATGGTGGTTGGAGATGAAGGCACCATCACATCCTGTGATCTAATGGCAGTAGAGGATCATTGCAAAACCCCATGGGATGCCTGTTGTGATACCCGTGAGGCCGTCTTAGCAGGCACTGCAACCATACAAGTGGTGGATGCAGAGGGTAAGGTTCTCCGTTATGGATTCCGAGGCGTTGAAGGCTTGAAGGAATTAAGTCGGGTTCGTGTTCGCGGTATTGTGGCTCCGATGTCTACCGAGCAAGCACTGATTGTGAATGCTACTGCGATTGAGGTGCTGTAACCTCGTCACGTATTTTGCGTGACTGTGACCCCTGCGGTATTACTGCATGAGCAACCCCATCCTGATTGCAATCGCGGCGAAACCGCTCGTGATCGCAGGCAGGAATGCCTAAGTTACCTCTTTGGTTTAGTTTCACTGGAGCGCGGGCAATTTTGCCCTAGCGTAAATCGCTATGCTTGGCTTAGGAGTTAAGCATAAAAAAACCCTCCGGAAGCCGGAGGGTTTTTGGAAAGAGTAGCAGGACGGCGGGACGCCGTCCCCTCCTTACACCCTTGGAATTTCAGGGCCCATTTTTCGGGGGAGTTCCGAAGGTTTTTTCATCAGGTATTCATCCACGGAAACCGCGCATTCGCGTCCGTCGGAGATAGCCCATACAATCAAAGACTGACCGCGTTGGCAGTCACCCGCTGCGAAGAATCCGGGAGTAGAACTCATCCAGTCGTCACCGACTTTTATGTTTCCGCGGGCATCGAGGTCGCAACCGTATTGGGCGATGATGCTGTCGGTTTCAGGTCCTACAAATCCGAGGGCTAAAATCGTGAGGTCACAGGGCCAAACTTTTTCAGTCCCTGGGATTTCTTTGATCGATGGACGACCGCCGCCTTCAGGGACTTCCATTTCGATATGAATCGATTCTAAACCGGTGAGTTTTCCGTTCTCTCCGATGAAGCGCTTGGTGAGTACACTGTAGTGACGTTCACAGCCTTCCTCATGCGAGCTACTCGAACGGAACTTCATGGGCCAATACGGCCAAGGTTGGTTCTCAGGACGCCCTACCGGAGGCATAGGCATCAGCTCAAAGTTTTCCACGTTGGCGCAACCCTGACGGATAGAGGTCCCGATACAATCCGAACCGGTATCTCCACCCCCAATCACAATCACATTTTTGCCAGTGGCCAGAATTTCCTCTTGCCAGGTGCCATTAGCCAAAACGTCGTCGCCTTCAACCCGGGCATTGGATTGAGGAAGGAAGTCCATCGCAAATTCAACCCCGTCTAAGTCACGCCCTTCGATGGGAAGGTCGCGAGACTTGGTGGATCCACCGCAGAAGACCACCGCATCAAAATCTTTTTCAAGATCTTCTTTGTTGATGAGACTGCCTACAGAAACGCTGGTTTTAAAAGTGATCCCTTCGGCTTCCATTACTACCAACCGACGGTCAATCACCCATTTTTCCATTTTAAAGTGAGGAATGCCATAGCGAAGCAATCCGCCAATACGGTCGGAACGCTCAAGAACCGTAACCAGATGACCGGCGCGATTTAATTGCTGTGCGCAAGCCATTCCGGAAGGACCGGAACCGATCACGGCCACTTTTTTACCGGTACGGGATTCAGGAGGCTCGGGTTTTACCCAGCCTTCCGAAAACCCTTTTTCGATAATAGATTTTTCAATTTCTTCAATGGTTACGGCGGGTTCATTGATCCCCAGTACGCAAGCTTCCTCGCAGGGAGCCGGGCAAAGGCGTCCGGTGAACTCGGGAAAGTTATTGGTGGCGTGCAGTAGATTCAGCGCGCCTTCCCAATTATCACTGTACACCAAGTCGTTCCAGTCAGGAATCAAGTTGCCCAGAGGGCAACCGGTATGACAGAACGGAATTCCACAGTTCATACATCGCGCAGCCTGTTCTTTCTTTTTTTCTTCCGGAACTGGCAGATACAACTCTTTGTAATCTTTAATGCGTTCTTCAACTTTTCGTTTCTTAGGGAGTTCTCGAGTGAACTCCATGAATCCAGTAATTTTTCCCATAGTTCTGCTCCGTAAAAATTTAGTTTTGTCTGAGGTTCAATGCCTCAGAGGTTTCTTCAGTCTGTTGCTGTTCGATTTCCCGTTCTCGGGCCAATCGTTCCAACGCAAGTTTGTAGTCACGAGGCATGATTTTAATAAACTTGGGTAAGAATTCTTCCCAGTCGTCCAAGATTTTGGCCGCAACGGCTGAACCGGTGTAGCGCTTATGTTGCTCGATGAGAGCGCGTAGTTCATCTACGTCCTTGGGGTCCACCACTTCTTCGAGGTCTACCAGTTCGTGATTGCAACAGTGTTCACTGAAATCGCCTGCCAGATCGAGTATGTAAGCAATACCGCCACTCATTCCAGCTGCAAAGTTACGTCCGGTATGGCCGATGCAAACGACACAACCGCCGGTCATATATTCACAGCCGTGGTCACCTACGCCTTCGACGACCGCACGTGCACCGGAGTTACGAACCGCGAAGCGCTCCCCTGCAAGTCCACGAATGAAGGCGTCACCACGGGTAGCTCCAAACAGAGCCACGTTTCCGATGATCACATTCTTTTCGGCCACGAAGGGAGATTCTTTTTGCGGCTGCACGATTAATCGTCCGCCGCTTAACCCTTTACCGAAGTAATCGTTGGCGTCCCCATAGAGATGGAATTTCACCCCGTGAACGAGGAATGCACCAAAACTTTGTCCGGCATTTCCATCAAAGTCGATTTTGATGGTTCCTTCGGGCAGTCCGGCTTCGCCATATTTACGACTAATTTCCGCACTCAACATGGTTCCGGCCGTCCGATTCACATTCATAATCTTTTGTTTGAAATGGATGGGTTCCGCCTGATCGATTGCGTTAGCGCACTTCTCAATCAGACTGTTATCCAATGCGATGTCCAAGTGGTGATCTTGATCGATCATTTTACGAAGGGGAGTCCCTTCGGGTACATCGGGTTTGTAAAGAATTTTGCTGAAGTCTAAGCCACGCGCCTTGTAATGGTTAATGGCATTACCCATTTTGAGTAATTCACTATGTCCAACCATTTCGTCCAAGGTTCTGAACCCAAGGGACGCCATGATTTCGCGTAACTCTTCGGCAACTAGATTGAAAAAGGTAATCACATCGTCTGGAGTACCCTTGAATTTCTTACGAAGTTCAGGGTTTTGGGTCGCAATTCCCACTGGACAGGTATTCAGATGGCACACGCGCATCATGATGCATCCCATGACCATCAGAGGAGCGGTACTGAATCCAAATTCTTCGGCACCTAGTAAACAAGCAATCGCCACGTCGCGCCCGGTCATTAGTTTACCGTCACATTCGACGGTGATCCGACTACGAAGATTATTGATCAATAGCGTCTGATGAGCTTCGGATAATCCAAGCTCCCAAGGCAGACCCGCATGTTTCATGGAGGTCTCGGGAGATGCCCCGGTACCACCATCGTATCCGCTAATGAGTACGACATCGGCTTTGCCTTTAGCCACTCCGGCTGCAACCACACCCACACCTACTTCGGATACCAGCTTCACATTGATGCGGGCAAACTTGTTGGCGTTTTTAAGATCGTGGATCAGCTGAGCTAAATCTTCGATCGAATAAATATCATGATGGGGAGGGGGAGATACCAATCCGACGTAAGGCGTACTAAAACGGGCCTTAGCAATGGTCTGGTTTACTTTCAGTCCAGGTAATTGCCCGCCTTCACCGGGTTTTGCGCCCTGAGCCATTTTGATCTGAATTTCTTTACTTTGGCTTAGATAATAACTGGTTACACCAAAGCGCCCGGAGGCCACCTGTTTAATGGCAGAAGAACGACTATCCCCATTTTCATCCAATTCATAACGATGTTCCTCTTCGCCACCTTCACCCGAATTGGATTTGGCACCCATTCGGTTCATAGCGACAGCCAACGTTTCGTGAGCTTCACGACTGATGGATCCGTAAGACATAGCTCCAGTTTTAAAGCGTTTCACGATATCGGTCCAAGGCTCTACTTCTTCCAACGGAACCGCTTCCCGTTTTTCGAAATTGAATTCCATTAACCCGCGAAGTGTACAGAGTTTTTTACTCTGATCATTAACCAGTTTGGAGTATTCTTTGAATCCCTCACGATCTTTGATCTTGGTGGATTTCTGAAGCGTAGCCACTAGCATTGGGGAAATTAAATGATGTTCACCCCGTCTACGCCACTGATAGATTCCACCAACATCTAATGATAAATTCTCAGGAATTTCTTTCTCAGGAAAAGCCCGCATATAGCGCTGTTGGATATCGTAGGAGATCGCATCCATATCCGCACCTTCGATACGAGTTGGAGTGCCGGTGAAATATTTGTCTACAATCGACTGCTTTAAACCGACGCACTCATAAATTTGAGCTCCGCGGTAAGAGTGCAAGGTAGAGATACCAATCTTGGACATTACTTTCAGGATCCCTTTGTTTAGGGCCTTAATATAATTTTGTATGGCTTTTTCCGGTTCTAATTCCGCTTTGGCAGATAAATTAATTACCGTAGCTAACGCAAGGTAAGGATTAATAGCGCCAGCTCCATAGCCCAACAAACAGGTGAAGTGTTGTACTTCGCGGGTTTCGGCAGTTTCCACCACAATCCCTATGCGGGTACGGGTTCCTTCCCGAATCAAATGATGATGAACGGCGGCAGTTGCAATCAGTGCTGGGATAGGCAAGCGGTCTTTACCTGCACCTCGATCCGAAAGAACCAGAACGGTTTTTCCATCTTTCACGGCCTTGGATGCACGTTCGCAGAGAGCCAGTAAAGCCGTATCCAAGTCGTTGCCGTCACCACCATCAAACAGCATGGGCAGTCTAACCGCCAGAACCGCAGGATGCTTAGAAGCCAAAATTCTGGCTAAGCGTCCATCGGTTAAGACCGGCTGCTCTAGCTTTAACATGGAGGCATGTTGAGGCGTTTCTTTAAACAGATCGCGTTCCATACCGATGTTCGTGATCAAAGAGGTTACGATCTCTTCGCGAATACCATCCAAAGGAGGATTAGTTACCTGTGCGAACAACTGACGGAAATAGTTATAGAGCAAATGTGGTTTATCACTGAGTACGGCCAGCGGAATATCTACGCCCATGGAGCCCAGAGCTTCAATGCCCTTTTCCAACATGGGTTTCATTACGATACGCAGGTCTTCTAAACTGTAGCCGAAGAGTTGTTGCTGGTTCAGCAACTCCTCACCTATGAAAGGGGCTTTTGGCTCGGCATGGTCAAGATCATGAATGGTGACCATCTGATCCTGCAACCATTTACGATAGGGCTTGCTGTTAGTAATCTGGCCCTTGATTTCCGCATCTTCGATGATGCGACCTTCTTCAAGGTTGATCAGGAACATACGACCAGGCTCTAAACGTCCTTTTTTAACGATTTTGGCAGGGTCGATGTCCACAACTCCGGTTTCCGAAGCCATAATCACTTGGTCATCTGACGTAACGAGGTAACGGGCGGGGCGCAGACCATTCCGGTCCAGAATAGCTCCCACGAAGGTTCCATCCGAGAAAGGCATCAAGGCTGGACCATCCCAAGGCTCCATCATGCAGGAATGATACTCATAGAACGCTTTTTTCTCGTCCGACATGGTCATGTGATTTTGCCAAGCTTCCGGCACCATCATCATCATCGCTTTTGGTAAGTCGCGTCCGGTGTGGTAAAGTAATTCGAGCGTATTGTCTAAGGTGGCGGAGTCCGAGTTTCCTGGAATACAAACCGGAGCGAGTTTATCGACGCGATCGCCGAGAACTTCGCTTTGGAACTGACCCTGACGCGCATTCATCCAATTGGCGTTCCCTCGAACGGTATTGATCTCACCATTGTGACAAAGTAGGCGGAAAGGTTGAGCCAAGCGCCAAGCTGGGAACGTGTTGGTGGAAAAGCGCTGGTGAACCAAGGCCAGACTGGTTTCAACATCCTTATCAAGCAAATCCATGTAGTAGGGCTCAAAATCCTCAGGTTTCAATAGCCCTTTGTAAATCATGGTCCGTGAAGACAAGCTGGGAACGTAAAAGGTTTGTTTGTCAGTAATCGCTTTATTTTCGACCACAAATTTTTCTACCCCTTTGCGGATAATATATAATTCGCGTTCAAAAACCCGTTGATCGGTCATTCCTTCACCCATACCGATGAAGACCTGTTCCATTTCCGGTTCGGATTCTTTTGCCAAATCTCCTAAAACCTCTCGGTTTACTGGCAAAGTTCTCCAGCAAAGAAACTTCTGACCCCCGTCTACAATTTCCTGTTCAAAGCGTTCTTTGATAATCGAGCGCTCGGTTTCATCCTTAGGAAGAAAAACCAATCCGGTGGCATAGTTTCCGGCTTTGGGAAGCTCCACACCCTTTTCCGCGCAGACCCGCCGAAAAAACTTGTCTGGAGTTTGAATGAGGATACCGGCTCCATCCCCCGTGCGATTATCGGCACTTTCAGCCCCGCGATGGGTCAGGCGAACCAAAATTTCTAGTGCTTGGTGAATGATACTGTGTGACGTTACGCCGTTCATGTTGCAAATGAAGCCTACACCACAGGCATCACGCTCCTGATCAGGAGAGTAAAGCCCTTGGGAGGCAGGATAATTTGCTGGGCGGAATTGATCTGTAGTCGACATAAAGTTTCTCTCAGGCAACGTATGCTTTCCAAAAAGTATGCTCGGAAAAGCGTTTGATAAGAATTTGTGATTGATTCCGGTATTCTTTAGACGAAGAAGAAGGCATCAGACACTTTAAATAAATTAGCTCGATTGACTATACCCCCTCTTGGATTAGAACAAGTATATTTTTTTCAGGTATGTCGAGATTAATTCAAAAAGTTACACTTTTGTATAGATAAACCCACAAAACAGGCCCTTTTTTGGTTGTTTCCTATGGATAGAATTCTGAATTCTAATTACTCAGCTCCCTGTGAGCCCACTTGGCGCATCTTAGACCCTAAAGATGCTAAATCCTTAATGGATTTAAGGCATCAGGCCATTGGAGAGGCTCCCACGTATTTTGGCACGCCAAAACACATTGAATTTGCTAAAAGCCTTGGATCGTTTCGCCGAGAGCTCCAGCTATCGCAAACCATGGGGGACTCCGCTATCCTGGGGGTATGGCTAGAAAATGAGCTCATTGGAATGGCTGGAGTGAAAATTCGGCAGGTGCAAGGGCGGAAAGTCGGCCTAATCTATAGTATGTATGTGAAAACGCCATATCGTGGCCAAGGAATTGGTAGAGAACTAGTTATAAAAGCTAAAGAGGAGATTCACCGACGATGGCAGCTCACCCACTGCCAAATGAATGTGGAAGTGGATAACCAGAAGGCCTTACGCCTCTACAAAACCTGTGGATTTGAGATCACAGGCAAAGAAGAGCGGGCTTTCTGGATCGATGGTATCGCCCACGATGTCTATGTGCTAGAGTAGTCCACGCTCGGAGATCGTGGACTACGTTTTAGAACGTTCCCTCTTTCTATTTGGCACCTTGATAGGGTTAAATGGTTACGTATCAACCGGAGAAACCCATGCAAAACGATTTAAGCCCCGAACAAACCCAACAACTTACCGACGCTCTCGCCTCCGGCCGGAAAATTGAAGCTATCAAGCTTTGTCGACAAGCCAGCGGAATGGGTCTGAAAGAGGCCAAAGAATACGTTGAAAAGCTATCGGCTTCGCTCCTTGAGCAGGAACCTGAAAAATATGCAGCCTTGAAAAGTACCCCTGGGGGAGGTTGCACTTCCGTAATTCTACTTTCGCTTACCCTCGGTTGGATGGTGATTCGCTTTGCAGGGCATTTGGGTTAAGGCGGGGAGGGCACAAAAAAGCTTCGCTTAGCGAACTCGTGGCCGATGTGGTGGATGCAATCAAACCAAAGGGCTGGGGATCGCAACTTAAACTCTTCTAGCCTCCCTAGGTGTATTTATGAATCCTGCGATTATGGGTGCGCATCCCTTGCGCAGTTCTACCGTGTGGCAGGTCGTCGATACCGAACGTCAAGGCGATCATCCCGGACACCTTGTCTATGCATCTTCTCCACCTGTCCGCAACCCAGTCAAAACGGCAACCGGACCTAAACAGATTATGGCGATCTAGCTCATTCAACTTGCCCATGCTCATGGACGTAAATTGGTAACCCGAGACCCTGAGTTATTGAGCCATTGGCTCAAAGACACGAAATCCATTGGATAATGTAGTTTTAACAGTAGTTTGGGTTGTTCATTTCCCATCATTCATCCGACATCCAGTACTCATTCCTTCTGGACAAAACGCAAAACAATGCCACTTTACGACCAAGCAAAAATTTATTTCACTTTTTACGTTTAGGATAGAAAACTATGTCAGCCATTGAAAAAAATAGTAGTAAATGCCCGGTGATGCACGGGGCTCAAGCTTCAACTGGTACCACCAATAAGGACTGGTGGCCCAATCAGCTAAACCTGAATATTCTTCATCAGCACTCCTCTTTATCTAATCCAATGGATGAGAATTTTGATTACGCGGCGGAATTCAAGAAATTGGATTTGGAGGTGGTTAAAGAAGATCTGTTCGAGTTGATGACCACGTCGCAAGCCTGGTGGCCAGCGGATTATGGCACCTACGGACCGTTTTTTATTCGGATGACTTGGCACAGTGCGGGCACCTATCGTACGGGCGACGGACGTGGAGGAGGCGGTTCCGGCTCTCAGCGTTTTGCCCCCCTGAACAGCTGGCCCGATAATACCAACCTCGACAAAGCCCGCCGACTCCTGTGGCCGGTGAAGCAGAAATACGGCACTAGTCTTTCCTGGGCTGACCTTTTTATTCTTGCCGGAAACTGTGCGATTGAATCTATGGGCCTGAAACCTTTCGGGTTTGGTGGGGGTCGTGAAGATATTTGGGAACCGGAAGAAGATATTTATTGGGGGATGGAGAACGAATGGTTAGGTGATAAACGCTATTCTGGAGAGCGTGATTTAGAAAATCCACTCGCCGCCGTCCAAATGGGATTAATTTATGTGAACCCGGAAGGCCCAAATGGAAATCCGGATCCGGTGGCTTCCGGAAAGGATATTCGCGAGACCTTCGCCCGTATGGCCATGAATGATGAAGAAACCGTGGCCTTGACCGCCGGTGGACATACCTTTGGCAAATGCCACGGGGCAGGGGATGCCGCTCTCGTCGGTCCTGAACCGGAAGCGGCTCCCATTGAAGAAATGGGGCTGGGCTGGAAAAACAGCTTTGGCACCGGCAAAGGGGGTGATACCATTACTAGTGGCATCGAAGGCGCGTGGACGCCGAGTCCCGCGACTTGGGATAATGGCTATTTTGATATGCTCTTTGGCTATGAGTGGGAATTGACCAAAAGCCCTGCCGGTGCCCATCAGTGGGTTCCCACAGATCCGGAAGCCAAGAAATTGGTGCCGGGTGCGCATGATGCTTCCAAAACCTATGCCCCGATGATGACCACCGCAGATATGGCGATGCGCATGGACCCTGCCTACGAAAAAATCTCTCGTCGCTTCCATGAGAATCCTGACCAACTTGCGGATGCCTTTGCTCGGGCTTGGTATAAACTTACGCACCGTGATATGGGACCGATTTCCCGTTATCTCGGATCGTTGATTCCGGATGAAGAGCTAATCTGGCAGGATCCAATTCCAGCTGTGGATCATGCCTTGATCAACGAATCCGATATCGCAAATCTGAAATCCCAACTAGTAAACTCTGAGCTTTCGATCTCTGAGTTGGTCTATACCGCGTGGTCTTCGGCCTCCACGTTCCGTGGTTCGGATAAACGCGGTGGTGCGAACGGTTCACGGATTCGTCTGGCGCCGCAAAAAGACTGGGAAGTAAATAAGCCTGCCCAGTTGGCAAAAGTTTTAGGTGTTTTGGAAGGGATTCAGAGCAACTTCCAATCCGACGGAACAAAAGTTTCACTCGCCGACCTCATTGTACTCGGCGGTGCGGCTGCTATCGAACAGGCGGCCAAGAATGCGGGTCGCGATCTGACCGTTCCTTTTACTCCTGGACGGACCGATGCCACACAGGATCAAACCGATATCGAATCCTTTGACGTGCTCGAACCGATTGCGGACGGATTCCGGAATTATCTGAAAGGGGCCTACACGGTTTCAACCGAAGAGTTGTTAGTGGATAAAGCGCAATTGTTAGGACTTACGGCTCCCGAAATGACGGTGTTAGTGGGAGGCATGCGGGTGTTGAATACTAACGTCGATCAGTCGAAACATGGGATCTTTACTGATCGTCCTGAAGCCTTGACGACGGATTTCTTCGTGAACCTTCTCGATCTCACTATCGAGTGGAAACCCACCTCTAAACAAGCGGAGCTTTTCGAAGCCACAAACGGTTTGACCGCAACCCGTGCGGATCTAATTTTCGGATCTAACTCCCGCCTGCGCGCGGTAGCCGAAATGTACGGATGTGCAGACGCGGAAGAACGTTTTGTCTGCGACTTTGTTTCTGCGTGGAATAAAGTGATGGACGCGGATCGGTTCGAGTTAGCTTAAGTCCTTCCTCTCGGTGGAGTCGAAACGGAGGATGGGCGCTTGTCTGTCGCAGGCAAGATTCCTGCCTGTCAGCTAAAGCCTTATTGGAGCCAGCGATGCCTTGGATTGGAATCTTGCCTACAGCAGACCAGTGTCTAGGCCCCGATGACCCGTGATCGAGAGATTAGGAAGGATTGTTTTGCTTACGAAACCGGTTCAATCCCAAGAGGGCACTTCCCGCCAGAAGAACCAATGCTGCGATGGAGGGTTCTGGGATCACGGATCCGGATGACAAGGCCGCGCCGCTGGTGTCATAGGCGAAATCTTTTACGGTGATCGAGTTACCCACATCATCGTAGTCCATTCGTACCCATCCGAACATTTTTTCAGGGGTTCCTTGATTCAGTTGAAAGCCGAGAAATTTATCGGTGGCTCCTCCCTCCCAGTTTCCGTTGTCGTTGACCTCGATGAAACCGTATTCGCCAAACAGTAAGCTACCATCGATGGTATCGCTTGAATCCAATTTCATAGTCCAAGTAGTATTAACAGAATCCATTGCGACGTACGCGCCATTTAGGCCTATAAACTCCGGTTTTTCTCTTATGCTGCTGGGCCCAAAGCCAATCTGAAAATCTATTTCCGTTCCCGTCGGCGTCTCAGTCGTGTTGACTGCTGTTCCTCCCTCTATATCCAATAGAAGACGCTCAGCATCATCAACTGTGAGATCGGTAATGTCATGATAGATCACTGAGGCCTGAGCGGCCGATCCTGCTGCGGCGATTCCGGCCACGGTTGCGAGGGTCTTCACTTTTTTGTTGTTGTTTTTCATACGTAGTTCCATTTGATTTCGACTGTGCCGTATTATATAGAAAGTATATTATTTTCCTATGTGCTCCCATCCCATTTGACAATACTAAGCTTGCTTTATCTTTCTTCGCCTATTTTACAGCTTTGATCATATGTTTCCACCCGACCCGCTGGTAACGACAGCGTATGGCTAAACGGAGGATGGATATTTTGCCCGTCAGCCCCCCCAGCTGAAACCACCACACTGCCTCGGACTGGAATCTTGCCTACAGCAGACCAGCGTCCAAGCTCCGATGACTCGCGATCGAGGGCTTAGGAAGGTTTGTTTAGCTTACGAAACAGGTTCAATCCCAAGAGGGCACTTCCCGCCAGAAGAACCAATGCTGCGGTGGAGAGTTCTGGGATCACGGATCCGGCTGAAATACCCGCGCCGCTGGTATCATAGGCAAAATCTTTTATAGTTATGGTGTCACCTACATCATCGTAGTCCATTCGTATCCATCCGAACATGTTTGAAGTTTCTCCCACATTCAGTTGAAAGCCGACATATTTATCGGTGGCTCCTCCCTCCCAGTTTCCGCTGCCTCTGTTCTCGAGGTAAGAACTTGTGTAAAACCCTGAGTCCGGCTTATCTATGATATCGTTTGAATCCAATTTGGAAGCACCACTAGAATCTATTGCGAGACGATGGAACGGCTCAAGACCAGAAAGCTGGGGTTTTTCTGTTTCGCCTTTAAATTCTAATCGAAAATCTGATCCCGGCTCTTGACCTTCGGACCTAAGTATGTTGACGACAGTTCCTCCCTCTATGTCAATTTGAAGTTCTCTTAGTGGACTTTCAAATGTAACGGAGACATCGGTAAAGTCATGGTAAATTATTGCGGCTTGAGCTGCGGAGCCTGTTGCTGCGATTCCTGCCACGGTTGCTATTTTTTTTACTTTGCTGTTATTTTTCATAAATAGTTTTCTTAGGTTTAATATGCCGTATTAGAACGGCTGACCACCTACAGCATCATTAATATTTGACAATGGTTGAGCTTGTTTTATTTCGCGTTTCCTAATCCGAAACTTTGATCATTTGTTTTTTCCATCCGACCCGCTGGCAATGACAGCGTATGGCTAAACGGCGTGTTTCTCGCCAGGTGGAGTTGTTGGAAAAGAATAAAACATGGCCGATACCTTTTTCTGCTGTTGCCTGGCAGAAGAAAAATAGCATTTTTGCATTGATGATGGAGCTGAGCTCTTTTTGCGTTTTTACCACGGCGCGGGCGTCAAATAATGCGGTGTTTTTATCATGACGGGATATCAGGGAGATGCCGGCAGCTTCTCCGTTTACAAGAGCTAAGCACGAGACGTCTTCATCGTGTTTTAATTTGCGGCTTCCGCTGCCTAGATCGTTATAAATCCGATGGCGGGATAGTAGGTTGTTTTCGGATGCAATGCTTGCAATCGCTTCGGGGTCGGCGGCCTTGAGCGGTATCAGTTCTAGATCAATTTCCCTCTTCGCCAGCCGCTTGTCAATCTGGCGAATGACGGGCGCAAGCCTATTGGTCATATTTTGAATGACTCCATGCCACAGTTCCGTTTCCTGCGCCATGGTATAGCCTGCTTGCTCTAACAGAGGTTCAAGCCAGTCATTTTTGTCGGAGAGCAAGACCTCAACCGACGTTTTGTTGAGCGATAAATTTCCCAACCTGGCCAATAGCTCGCCGGGGAGGTCGGTTTTTTGGTAGCGTGGGTAAACGTAGACGTCCAGCTCGTTGCGGGTTGATTCGGCCTGGCAAAGGGTTCCCATAGCTACAATGCGCTCTGGCGCATCGGTTAAAACGGCCACCAGAAACTGAGATGCTTTTTGAGCATGCACGTTGCTGCATCGTTTATAGATCTGATCCAGTTCATCCGGCCAGGGTTCCCGAATAACCATGAGTTGACCTTCGATCTTCAATCGGCATTTTACGAGCGGACCTGAAGGCAACAGAATCTTTCGTCGCTCACTGCGTTGCTGCTCTCTTTGTTGCCGTCGCTGTTTGGCTTCGTTTTGCAACCCCTTTTGTTGTTTAGTCATGCCACTGGGCGGAAAGGGCCATGGGGGGGTATACGTATACAGATCCAATCCGCCCGGTTTCTCCAGTTTCTGGCGGCAGCGTCGGATGGCTTCCTCTCCACCGGGCCGTTCAGGTTGAAGAGCCCGTGCCAGCTCATAGGACGTGGCGGCTGAGGCGAAGTTTTTTTCCCGTTCGTGGCATTTTCCTAGAATAAGGTGGCCAGAGGGCAGGTCGTGTTGCAAGCCGACTGCCTTCAGGGCGCACTCTTTGGCTTCGGCCGTCTTTCCCGAAGCCAGCCCTGCATGGGCGAGGCCAAGCCAAGCGGTTGGGTTATCAGGATCAATGGCGAGTGCTTCGGAAAACAGCTGGGCGGCTTCATGGTGATGGCCTACTCGTAGCAGGAGCCACTCATATAAATCTCGAAGTATCGGAGTTGCTTTGGCGATGTGTTCCTTGACCACCTCCAGATGCGTCCGTGCCAGTTGGAGGTCGCCGCGTTGATAGGCAATCTCCGATTGGATTAGTTTACATTCGGTCGATTCGTCATCGAGGTCGCGGAAATAGTCTAAGGTCAGCTCTGCTTCATCCAACAGGCCGAGGTCGAGTTGGCAACGTACGAGCGGATAGGCGTGGGTGATGGAGTCGGGCCGGAGGAAAAAGGCCTCTTCCAGATAGGGGAGTGCCTCAAGGCTACGACCCAGAGAGAACATGGCATTTCCTATATTCCAATCGTGATGGAATCGTGAAGGACTAGGGGCTGTCGATCCTGATTCTTTCTCTGCTGGCTCACAGAGCTCAATCAAAGGTTCCCAGCTCGGAATAAATTTCGGCTCATCTGAACCGCAGAAGATCTCGGTCAAAACCCGGCCGTCCATATCTTTTCCGATCGGCAGTCCCATGTGGTGTAATAGGGTTGGGGTAATATCCGCCACCGCGGTACCATGCACGAATTCATCACGTTTGATGCCACGCCCGGCTGCCGCGAAAATACCGGAGTTGCGACGAGTTGCTACGGGGTCGGGTCGACCGTGGGCGGATACGATGAATACGGAACACTGTGGTTCCGTAGGTTTGAGCAGGTCGGCAAGTAATACGTCCTGAAGACGATAGGCTCCTTGGATTACGTCTTTGAATAGCTCGCTATCCTGAGCGTTAATCACCGACGGCTGCATAAAATCGTGCGTAATCTGTTCGATAAAGCGATAGTGAACGCAAAAAAGCCCTGGCGGTTCGCTGGCAAGGGTGTGCAGGGCTCTATTATGGCAACTGTAGAGCTCTGCGAGTCTGATCATCAAGGTTTGCAGAATCTTTCCATGCCGCTGCTCATCCAACTTATCTGTGTCTTGAATGAAAAGCCCGATAAGCCGCTGATCCACATCCTCGGGGCGAAGGCGCAGGTCGGCCAGATCGTCTCTGCCCTTGGGGAAAACGTCCCCTTGTGGAAAGGGCCATGCGATAGCCTGCGCTGGAAGACTCTGCGAGGCGGCTAGCTGCCAAATGGATCCACATTTGCAAGTATCCTCTTTGGTGGCTCCGGAAACGTTATGCTGGTGGGGATGTTTACCGGTCACGATGGTTTTCCAGAGCATTGGAGCTACCTGAGGCGCGAAGCCGGTGAGGCTGCCGATTACACCGTTGTTAACGATGTTTGCAAGCTGAGGCATCACCCCTTGGTCTATTAGTGGATTAGCCACCCGCCAGTCGGCACCACTCCATCCAATCATTAGATACTGGTTTTTCATTTTCTATACCGTTCTCCAAGCAAGGGCTTCGGGTTAAAGAACCCCGAGAGTTCCTACAGCTGCTGAAAGGCAAGCGGCAACTGCGCTACCGAGCGACCTTTGTCGTGGGGGTTGAGCTCGGCGAGCAAACGTGGGTTCAGGTGTATTCATCGGCTTTAGTAACCACGCTGGGCCCTCTGCGTCAAGTTAAGTTGATTTACCTGCGAAACCTCATCGGAAAAAGGGAATGCAGATCGTTTCGAGTTAGGGTAAATCGGAGGGTCGGCGGTCCGCTGGCCATCATGCTGGACCCTAAGACCCGTCTTCGCGCAAACGCTACACTCGGGGTTCCTCACTTAGTCCGAAAGCAGGCTAGCGATAAGACCCGTCCAGCCCGTTTGGTGGGAGGCCCCGCATCCCCGGCCTTCATCTGCATGAAAGTATTCGTAGAATAAAATCAGATCCTTGTTTTCGTCTCGATTGTAGAACTTCTCCTTCCCATGGCAGGGGCGACCCTTGTCTCCGGGAAGAAACAAGCGACTAAGACGTCGGGAAATTTCATTGGCGGCCGCTTCTAAATTGATCCAGTTTCCACTTCCGGTTGGCACCTCAACTTTGAAATTATCTCCATAAAATCGATGGTAGGTTTTGAGGCTTTCGATCAGCAAGAAATTGACCGGAAACCAGATGGGCCCACGCCAGTTGGAGTTCCCCCCAAACATCCCGCTATCGGATTCGGCCGGAAGATAGGCCACTCGATGGTACTGACCGTTGATGGTCATTTCGAAGGGTTCGTTTTCGTGAATTTTAGATAACGACCGGATGCCGAAAGGCGACAGGAATTCGTTTTCATCAAACACATAGCACAGAACCTTTTCTAAACGCTCCCGGCTGGGGATTGCCAAGAGTTCCTCACGCGAACCCTCTGCGTTTTCCTGATAAGAGATGGTTTGTAGGATGTCCCGTCGATGATTCAAAAACCACTCGGCTCGGGAACGGAAACCTTCCAAGTGTTCCGGTACCCCATTTTCGAGGTGAAGTACTGCGAATAAGGGAATAAGCCCAACCATAGAGCGAATGCGTAAGTGTTCAGAGCCGGATGGGGTCCGTAAATGATCGTAGTAAAAACCGTCGGATTCTTCCCATAAGCCTTCTCCTCCGAGATGATTCATGGCATCGGCAATGCTCATAAAGTGCTCAAAGAATTTCGAGGCAATCCCATCGTGGGCCGGACGTTCCTTGGCAATTTCTAGGGCCATATCCAACATCACGCTACAGAAGAATGCCATCCAGGCTGTGCCATCCGCCTGCTCCAAATCCTCCATTCCAGGCGGAGGATGAGAACGGTCAAAAGGCCCAATATTATCCAAGCCAAGAAATCCTCCAGAAAAAATGTTTCGTCCTTCAGGGTCTTTTCGATTCACCCACCAGGTGAAATTGACCAGAAGTTTATGAAAGGCCTGTTCCAAGAAATTCAGATCGGTTTCGCCACGGGCTTTCAATTGACGATACACTTCGCGGCAAGCCCAGGCGTGAACAGGGGGATTCACATCGCTAAAATTGAATTCATACGCAGGGATTTGTCCATTGGGATGCTGATACCACTCCCTTAAAAAAAGTAGTAATTGATCGCGGGTAAACCATGGATCAATTTGTGCGAAAGGAATCATGTGAAACGCGGTGTCCCAAGCTGCGAACCACGGGTATTCCCATTTGTCCGGCATGGAAAGAATATCGCGACTGAAGAGATGATCCCACCCCCCATTACGAATGTCGCCGCGACCGGGTGGTGGAGGCGTCTTTTGAGGATCTCCTTTTTCCCAATCTAGCACCGAATAATGATAGAACTGTTTACTCCAGAGCATCCCTGCCATGGCCTGACGGTGAACCTGAAGCTCTTCATCCTTTGTGAGATCTGGAAATCGTTCTCTGTAAAACTGATCCATTTCGTCCCGGCGTTTTGTAAAGGTATCTTCGAAGTCTTCCGCTGAGCTATGCTTGGCAGGGGATAAACGGAAGTGGATTTCCTTTTTCTCTCCCGGTTTAAGGGTCAGATGATAAAGAGCCGCACATTTGGTTCCCTGTTTGGCTGGATTTACGGCTGTGCGTTCCTTGTGAACCACATAGCGATGAAAAGCATCTTTGCTGTACTCCGAGCTGTTGGGGGAACCATAGAGGCCTTCATAATTGGTTTCATTTTCGGTGAACAACCAGGTTGGGGCTTCCGGGCCGGGGGACTGGAATTGGAAATCCTCAAGATCGGAATGTTCAAGCTGAACCCGATTTTTTTGCTGGTTAAAGGTCATCATCGGACGTGGTGTGCAGCCTTCATGGCGGCAGCCCCAGGCCCAAGTATTTCGAAACACCAACTGACCCAATACATCTAGCTCTGCCGTTTGGTCGGAACGATTATGCAACGTTACTTTCATGCAGGTGTCATTCGGCCCGGCTTTGGCGTATGCGATCTCTACATCCGCATAGTGATTGTCTTTAAAAACACCGGTATCTAAAAGCTCCAATTCGGGATCCTGTAATCCGCGTGCGGCATTTCCTTTAACCAGCTCCTCGTAGGGGAATACGGTATAGGGATACTTATACAGAGCTCGACTATAACTGTGGGTAGGACTGGCATCCAAATAGTAGTAGAGTTCCTTGACGTCTTCTCCGTGATTACCTTCGGGATTAGTCAGGCCAAAAAGTCGTTCTTTCAGGATCGGGTCTTTTCCATTCCACAACGCAATGCTGAATCCGAGTCGGCATTTGCGATCAGACCAACCCAGAAGCCCGTCCTCTCCCCAGCGAAAGCAACGACGTACCGCGTCATCATGGGTGAAAGATTTCCAACTGTTCCCATCTGCAGAATAATCTTCGCGGACGGTTCCCCACTGTCGTTCCGGCAAATAGGTCCCCCAACGTTTCCAATCTTCTTTCCGTTCTGCGGCGAGGGCTAAACGTTTAGATTCCGGGTCCTGATAGTCTGGAGAATCACCCACGGGTTTCAGTTCCTTGCTGACGAGTCTGCAAAGGTATCTGCCTGACGTAGTCTTTTGGGTAATCCTTTTTGTGCATAAAACTTTCCTTATGTCAGGTGCTATAGAATGCAAGCGGTAGGAATAGATCACCTTTTCCGAAGCACGGAAGCCGAATTTTTCTGGATTCCGAGGCTCGGAGGCTTATAGGTAAAACATGAAAACGTTCTGCTCTGTCTTTTGTCTCTGCATGATTTCTTTTTTGAATGCGGAAACAACCTCCCCTGCCAATACACATCTATTGCGGGAGACCACCATTCCTGAACTTATACTCACTCAAGCCACCCTGTCTGAGGCTATAGACCTCTTGCGCGACTCGACCAAGAAAGAGGATCTGCAAGTGAATTTTCTGGTTACTCCGGAGGCCGCGGCATTGACTACGGTAGTGTCGCTTGACCTGCGCGGAGTGAACGGCCTAGATGCATTTTCAACGATTCTAAGTATTACCAAAACCAGAGCGGAAATCCGTCGGAATATTATCTGGATTTTACCAAATCTCTAAAACCTCCCTGGGCATATGCGCTTAGATCTCTGCAAAGAATAGGACGGTTTCCATCGAAAGGGATTGACCCCTTCTACCATAGCTTCTTATAAACCTACTCCTATGCGTCTATTATTTTTACTGTTCGTTTTTTCGTCTTTGCTTAGCTCATGTGGTCGTCCACCTGAACAGACGACTGGTGCCGTAGGATCACAACCTAAACCTCTTCCCGAGTTGAAAATCGACTTGGTAGATCCGTCCCAGATTGAGAACTTAAAGGTCGGGAGCTCAAAGCATGATGTAATTCAGACCTTGGGGGATCCAACCGGCAACTTGCAGATGGCTGAGACGGAGACCCTTTATTATTACGGAGTGGCCATTGAATTTGTTGAGGATAGGGTGAGTCGTATTCCAGATGAGTTGGTAGATAAAATAAAGCTGGGATATACAAAAACCAACGAACAAGCGAAAGCAGATGTAGCCAAGGCTAAAGTTAAAGCTAAGGCCCAGGTAGCAAAGCGCGTTGGTTCTTCGGGTTCCCAGTCCAACCAAAAAATCCGTAAGAACGGACAACGAATTGATCTTACTTCTTTGGTGGGCAAGGGATCTATTACGATCGTCGATTTTTATGCCGACTGGTGTGGGCCCTGTAAACGTGCGGAACCCAAGCTGAAAAAAATGGCTATGGATCCATCTGTAAACCTGATACAAATTGATATCGTGGATTGGTCCAAACCTGTGGTGAGCCAATACAGGATTAAAAGTATTCCTAACATACGGGTTTTTGATGCAAACGGAAAGCAAGTGGGTAATCCAACTAGCTCGCTGTCAGCCATTCAAAAATATATTAACAAAGCCAAAAATAAATCATAAATGAGAGATGTAACCTAATGCCAAGCTCTCCAGACCTTACGAAACTGCTAGAGGAAGCCGATGAGCTCGGACTCCCGAAAATCAAACATCATATTTTTCTGTGTTGCGATCAGACCAAACCGAAATGCTGTAGTCTCCAGAAAAGTTTAGAGTCATGGGACTATCTCAAGAACCGACTCAATGAACTAAAATTGACCGGTGAGGGCGGGATTTACCGCACCAAAGCGAACTGCCTGCGACTCTGCATGCGGGGTCCCCTGGCGGTGGTCTATCCGGAAGGGGTGTGGTATCACTCGTGCACTCCGGAGGTGTTGGAGCGAATTATTCAGGAGCACTTGATTGGGGGAGTTCCGGTGGAAGATTATGTGTTCCTCGAAGCATAGAAGGATAAAAGTTCTCAATTTAATGCGTGTATTTTATGCATAAATATGTAAATATGTCTTTATGAGAACAACTATTGATTTGCCTAATGACTTGTATGAACGCGCGAAAATGGAAGCCGTAAAGCGTAGGGTTACCCTTCGTCAGCTTATGGTTCAGGGATTGAATACTGCTTTGAGTCAAGCTCCGGTATCTAGAGTTGAACCCTCGAGGTCCGAAAGTCTTCTTGAGGTATTGCAAACAACTAATAACGATAAGGTTAACCCTCTTTCTCGCGATGAGATCTATGATCGGTAGTTTTCTGGATACAAATATTTTACTTTATGCGGCGTCGAATTCGCCGGATGATACTGAAAAGAAAAAAATAGCATCTGACTTGATTCGTAACTCAAAGGTCTGGATATCCACGCAGGTACTTCAGGAATTTATTGCCAATGCCTTACGGAAACGTGCACTACAAATCAGCGAAGAAGACATTCACAGGCTTCTCCATTTTTTTCTCGAAGAAGAAGTTCAGGCCGTAAACCTAAGTACGGTCCAAAGGGCCAATGAAATGCGTCTCCGCTTTAACATATCTCAATGGGATGCAAGCATCTTATCTGCAGCGGAACAAATGGGATGTTCCGTAGTTTATACGGAACATCTAAATCATGGACAAATTTATGACCGCGTACAGGTGCTGAACCCTTTTCATGATTGACTAATGGGGCGGTGAAGGATGGGGGATGACAATCTCTTAGCCGCGATTGACTCACGGAAGTATTTTGTGATAGGGCACAGACTTGTTACTTGGTCAAAAAAATTATGATTGATGATGCCATTCAGAAAGCTGCTGTACTAATTGACGCGATGCCTTTTATTCAGGCTTTTCGCGGTGAGACCATGGTGGTCAAATTTGGGGGGTCGTTATTGGATGATGAAGCGGATTATGCGGACATCCTCCGGGACATTGCGTTTATGGAAATTATCGGCCTACGGCCGGTGGTGGTGCATGGCGGAGGTAAAGCCATCTCGCGGGAAATGGAAAAAGCGGGCATCGCTCCAAATTTTGTTAAAGGACTTCGGGTTACCGATGCGGATACGATCACCATTGTTGAGAGAATTCTGAATGGCGAAGTAAATCCACAGGTCTGTGAGGTGTTGGAACGGTATCAGGCACATAGCGTTGGCATTAAAGGTCAGGACATTTTCAATGTCGTGAGGCATAGTGAGGTAGATGCAGAAACAGGCGAAAAGCTCGACTGGGGTTTTGTTGGCGATGTGGTTGGGGTGAATGTGGAACCGATTCTGGAGGCCGTCAAAGCGGGTAAAGTACCGGTAGTGACCCCTTTGGGATCGGATGCGGACGGGCAAGTTTACAACATCAATGCCGACGTGGCGGCCGGAGCCATGGCCCGTCAACTTCAAGCCCGGAAGCTGGTTTTCCTTTCCGATGTTCCAGGGATTTTGCGTGATCCGTCGGATAAATCTACCTTGATCTCTTCGCTGACGCTCAAAGACGTCGAAGATCTTATTGCCTCCGGCGTGATCGCCGGCGGAATGCTTCCCAAAGTATCGGGCGCAGTAAAAGCGATCAAAGCAGGAATAAAGAAAACCCATATTATCGATGCGTCCTTACCGCACTCGCTCCTGCTGGAGCTGTTTACCGAGCAGGGTGTCGGAACCGAGATTATTGCTTAGACTACGGAGGGCCGGCGTCCCGCCGTCCAACCTGATGGAGGACATCAACCAAAAGCAGAAGAGTAACCTCAACGCCTTGACAGGCGAGGCTGATATCATTATGCTACCAGTATGAAATCGCTACATATTCGGAATTTGGATGAAGAAGTTCTGCGTGGGTTGAAAGTCCGTGCGGAAAGGCATCATCGCTCCGTGCAAAAAGAAGTGGAAGTTTTGCTCCGCGATGCGGCCCGGATGGTGAATGGTAATGATGATAGCATGGAATCTCCTCTGAAAAATCTACATATTGTACATTCAGGCCATAAGGATTCTACGTGGTCTCGAGATTCTATTTACGGCGATGATGGACGCTGAACGAATTTTTGTGGATACGAATGTTCTGCTGGCATGCTCAGATGGATCGAGGGGTACTCATGAAGACTCACTACGTTTTCTGCAAAAAGCTGCAGGTGGAGACTGTCGCTTGTTTGCTTGCGGACAGGTTTTTCGAGAATATTTGGTGGTGGCCACGCGGCCCATAGCAGAAAACGGAATAGGGCTTACTCCGAATGAATCTTATGAAAATAGTCAAACTTTTCGAAAGGTGATTCAGGTTTTGGATGAAACGTCTGATACGCTTACTGAATTGATCAAGATCGTAAAAAAATATGAATTAAAGGGTAAGCGTATCCATGACGCAAATTTGGTGGCGGTGATGCGTACGTATGGTCTGAACCATTTGAAAACGTGGAATCCCAAAGATTTCCGTCCTTTCTCCAAGCTCGTTTTGGTGTAACTTGCTTTTTGTCAAAAACCCCTCACAAAAATGCCGTCCCTAAAGCCCCGTTCCGGTTGTCATTATCAAAACACCCCGTATATTTGTTCCATATCGGGACTTTAGGGTAGGCGTTTCTTTCGCGCCTTTCGCGGTAAAAAAATCTTAGCTTTTCCTTAGCTCTGGCTTGCCATATCCTACGGCCTATTATTGACTTAATCGTGCTTTTTATGCTAGATAGCTTGGCCTTAAACCTTTGAAAACCAATGACAGAACCCTCGATATCTAAAGCCCTAGTGGTAGAAACCCATGAGAAGTTTCATACCCCCAATTATGCGCCTTCACACCTTTTTGTGAAAGGGGAGGGTTCGTATTTATGGGATTCGGATGGGAAGAAGTACTTAGATTTCGTTTCCGGTATTGCGGTAACCGCTCTTGGTCATTGCCACCCTGCCATGGTCAAAGCCTTGAAAGAACAGTCCGAGAAACTGTTTCACACCTCGAATCTTTATTACAACGATCAAGCCCCATTTCTGGCTCAAACCTTGTCCGAAATGACTATGGGCGGAAAAGTGATTTTCTGTAATTCCGGCGCGGAAGCCAACGAAGGTCTGATTAAATTGGCTCGGAAATGGGGTGCGGATTCGGGTCGGTATGAAATCATTACCATGCGGAATTCCTTTCATGGCCGGACTCTCGCTACCCTGTCGGCTACCGGACAGGACAAGATCCAAAAAGGTTTTGCGCCCTTATTAGATGGTTTTGTGTATGCCGATTTTAACGACCTGGAGTCAGTAAAGGCCCACAAAGGTCCGGCAACGGTGGCCGTGATGTTGGAGCTTGTACAGGCCGAAGGCGGCGTGCTTCCTATTGAGAAAGACTTTATCGAGGGTCTTGCCGCCTGGTGCACAGAAAACAACATCCTGCTTCTTATCGACGAAATTCAAACCGGGATTGGTCGGACCGGAATGTGTTTTGCCTACAAGCATTATGATATTCTACCCGATGCCATTTCTTTGGCAAAAGCCCTAGGAGGCGGATTCCCGATTGGGGCCGTGGTTACGGGTGAAAAGCTTCAAGATGTGTTTGGACCCGGAACGCACGGAACCACATTTGGTGGACAACCCTTGGCCTGCGCCATGGCCCGGACCGTCCTCAAGGTGTTCATGGAAGAACGGCTTTGCTTGCATGCCCGCGAAATGGGATACCTGCTGGAGGAGCTGTTGACTCCGATCGTGGAAAAATACCACTTTATCGAATCTTTGCGAGGACAGGGGCTTCTGCAAGGCCTGGTTATTGATCGTCCGGCCAAAGAGTTGGAAGAACTTCTTGTCGAACGGGGTTTGCTTACCGTTTGTACTGCGGGTAAAGTGATTCGCATGCTACCTCCGCTGAATGTGACAGCTGATCAGATCCGAGATGCGGTAGGTCTCATTGATAACGCTTGTGCGGCGTGGAAAATTTAACGATAAATCTCATTTAGGAAAATACTCATGAAGAAAAAAATTGTTTTGGCTTATTCTGGAGGTCTCGATACATCCATCATTTTGAAGTGGCTACAGGAAGAATATGATGCAGATGTCATCTGCTATGCGTCTGATGTAGGTCAGCAGGAAGAACTAGACGGCATGGAAGAAAAAGCCCTCAAGCATGGTGCGGTAAAATGCATTATTGATGATGTGCGAGCCGAATTTGCTAAAGATTTTGTGTACCCGATGATTCGTGGCAATGCCGTTTACGAAAGTGGCTATTTGCTGGGAACCTCTATTGCCCGTCCATTGATCGCTAAGCGTTTGGTGGAAGTCGCACATGAACATGGTGCTACCGCGATCGCTCACGGAGCAACCGGAAAAGGAAACGACCAAGTTCGTTTCGAACTAACTGCGTATGCGTTGGACCCAGATATTGAAGTGATTGCCCCTTGGCGTTTCTGGAAATTCAAGTCCCGTAGCGATTTGATGGACTATGCGGAATCTCGCGGCATTGACGTCCCGGTTTCGGCTAAGAAGCCTTATTCGATGGATCGTAATCTCTTGCACATCTCCTTCGAAGGTGGGGTATTGGAAGATCCATGGCGCGCGCCAGATAAAGATATGTTCATGCTGACCGTGGATCCTGAGGATGCCCCGGACGAAGCGGAAGAAATCGTGATTGGTTTTGAAAAAGGCGACGCGATTTCATTGAATGGCGAAGCCATGAGCCCTCTTGATCTGATGCTTAAACTTAACATCATTGCTGGTAAACACGGGGTCGGTCGTATCGATATCGTGGAAAACCGTTATGTTGGCATGAAGAGCCGTGGCGTCTACGAAACTCCTGCCGGAACCATCCTTTACAAAGCGCGCGAAGCGGTTGAGCAATTGTCCATGGACCGTGAAGTGTTGCATATGCGTGATGGCATGGCGGCCAAATATGCGGAATTGGTCTACAACGGTTACTGGTTTGCTCCTGAGCGTCTGATGATGCAGGCGGCGATCGACGAAGCCGCGAAAGACACCACTGGGGATGCCAAGATTCGTTTGTATAAAGGAAATATTATCGTGGTAGGACGTCGTTCTCCCAACTCCTTGTACGACGAAGATGTGGCCACTTTCGAAGCCGATGAGGTCTATGATCAGTATGATGCTCATGGCTTCATTCGCCTCAACTCGTTACGCCTACGGATGCGGGCGAAGCGATAACGTAGCTCAGTCACGCAGGATGCATGACTGAAAGTTCATAGGCATTCCTGCCTGTTTCACTATTAAAGGATACTAAAATGTTTTCAGGAGTTTACACCGCAATTATAACCCCATTCATGTCTGACGGATCGGTTGATACCGATGCGTTAGACCGCTTAGTGGACGCGCAAATCGCCGGAGGCGTCAGCGGCCTCGTGCCCGTTGGCACCACAGGCGAATCTCCCACGCTCAGTCCCGAAGAGCATATCGATGTGATTCGTCAGGTTCAGAAACGTGCGGATGGCAAGGTGAAGATTATTGCGGGAACGGGTGGGAACTCAACCCGCGAGGCCTGTGAGCTCACCCAAGCGGCTTTGGATTTGGGTTGCGATGCGACCTTGCAGGTAACGCCTTACTACAACAAACCCTCGGATGATGGGTTATATGCTCATTTCATGGCGGTGGCTGATCTCGGTTTGCCGGTAGTACTGTACAACGTACCCGGGCGAGCTGGCAAAGAATTGTCTATCGAACTGATTTCGAAATGTGCCAAGCATGAGCACATTGTATCGGTTAAAGAAGCTGGAGGCAGCGTTGATCGGGTAAGCCAAATTTTGGCCAGAAACCCTGATCTCTGTGTGCTTTCCGGTGACGATCCTTTGACCCTGCCCATGATGTCCGTGGGTGCCAAAGGCGTAATCTCGGTTGCCTCTAATGCCTTTCCAGAGCGCGTGGTTGAAATTATATCTGCTGCTTTGGCCGGGGATTATGAAAAAGCCCGAGGCTTACATTTGCAAAATCACACATTGTTTTCTGCACTTTTGGGAATGGAAGTAAATCCCTTACCGATCAAAACGGCCTTAGCGCTTATGGGACGGGTCGAAGAGGTTTTCCGTCTTCCGCTCTGTCCGATGATGGAAGAGAATCGCACACGCTTAAAAGAATTACTCAGTCTAGAAGGAGTACTCGCATGACCCGCATTGGACTTATTGGTGGAGCTGGACGTATGGGGCAGGCGCTGGCCGCTTGTTTGCTGGATGAGTTGGTGCCGGGTCTTAAATTGACTTGTTCGGTCGATATGGGAACCAATCCCGCGCAAGGTCAGGATGTCGGTTTGTTGGCAGGACGTGCCCCTTATGGGGTAGCGTTGAGTTCAAGTTTGCCTGAAGCTATGGATCAGGCAGATTTGTTTATCGATTTTAGTTTTCATGCGGGTGTGAAAGAGCGTCTAACTATGTTAAAAGCTGCGGGTAAATCCGTGGTGATTGGCACCACGGGATTGACGCCTGAAGAAAAGGCTGACGTGGAAGCCGCTGCAAAAGAAACTCCGGTTTTGTTTGCCCCCAACATGAGTTTGGGTGTCAACTTATTGGCCAATTTGGTTGAGCAGGCCGCCCGCACTTTGAAAGATAAAGGCTACGATATTGAAATTACAGAAATGCATCATCGTATGAAGAAAGATGCTCCTAGCGGAACCGCGCTCTTCTTAGGAGAAGCGGCTGCCAAGGGGAGTGACTGGTCGTTGCCAGAGGTTCAAAAAGATGGGCGTAGCGGTATCGAAGGGGAGCGTCCTGCGAAAGAAATTGGATTCCATGCTTTGCGGGGTGGTGATGTGGTCGGTGATCATTCAGTTTGTTTTGCAGCCGATGGTGAGCTACTTGAATTATCTCACCGTGCTACCCGTCGCGAAACCTTTGCGATTGGTGCCTTGCGGGCTTCCGCTTGGTTGTCTGGTCAGCCTTCTGGCCGATTGTACAGCATGAAAGATGTACTTGGCTTGGACTAAGATATGGCGGATCGGGTTCAAATAGGTCTTTCATTAGGAAGCAATCTCGGAGATAAAATCGAGCACCTTCGTCGGGCCTCCCGGATGATTCTTGATCAAGAGGATGCCGTGTTAGTAGGAAAAAGTTCACTTTACGAAACCGAACCAGTGGATGTGAAAGAAGAATTTCAGCATATGAAATTTGTGAATTCGGTGATGATTATTGAGACAGATTTGGACGCGCAACATTGGCTTAAAACCATTGGCGACGTAGAATTTGCCCTCGGGCGACGTCGGGATACCGATGATAAAAATGTCCCTCGTGAAGTAGACGTGGATATCATATTTTATGGCGATCACTTGATAGGATCTGGAGGGCTTGTTGTCCCCCATCCCCGCTGGGCGGAACGTCGTTTTGTGGTGCAACCGCTCGCAGAACTTCAACCGAATCGCATACTTCCAGGTATGGAGGATACGGTAGCGGAAGTGCTTGCGAGTCTGCCGGGTGCAGATGAATTAATCCAATTGGATACTGAATGGTGAAAACGGTCCGCTGGATCCTTGCATCGCCTTTTTTGTTGCTGATTCATTCGTACCGTTTGCTCTTGTCGCCTGTTCTACATCTCATCACCGGCCCGCTGGGTGGCGGCTGCCGATTTGATCCGAGTTGCTCAAAATATGCGCTTGAAGCTTTGCATGCTCACCATATTTTCAAAGCTCTCTGGCTTATCACTTATAGAGTAGCTCGATGCAATCCCTGGGGGGGGAGTGGCTATGATCCTGTACCAGAGACGAAAAAAAACCGCGGATGAACGGAAGTTGGGCTCTTGTCTGCCGAAGGCACGATTCCAGCCCGACAGACTCGCAAAGGCATACGTCGGGCTGGAATCGTGCCTTCGGCAGACAAGAGCCTAACCGCCGTTAAATCCATTCCTTCGTGTACTTTGCGTCTTCGTGGTGATAATTTGTTTTTATGAACACCACGGTTTTCACTATCCCAAATTTTATTAGCTTCATTCGCATCCTACTGGCTCCAGGCTTGCTTACGGCGGGGATGCTGATTGAGCCACAGTGGTTTTTGTGGATGTTTGCGGTTTCGTTGCTGACTGATTTTCTGGATGGATTTCTCGCTCGGTTATTGAATCAGCAAAGTAAACTCGGTTCGCAGTTGGATACCATTGGGGATGTGTTGACCGGGGGGGTGGTAATTATCGGGGGCTCGTTGATTTGGCCGAAAGTAATTCAAGCAGAGGCGTACGGATTTCTGGCGATCATTGTGATGCTAGCCTTTTCGGGGATTGTGACCTTAGTGAAGTACCGTCACTTACCCTCTTATCATACCTGGACCGCGAAAATTTCTACGGGGATTATCGGGGTGGGAGCGTGGTTCTTGTTTGCCGGATTTACACCTTGGGTATTTAGGGTGGGGCTGGTCGTGCTAATACTTTCCGCGGTGGAAGAAATCGCTATTACGCTGATCTTGCCGGGGTGGCGTCCGAATGTTCCGCATGTGTTTCGAGCGTGGAAATTCCGGAAAGAAGCCTCAGCTGACTAGGAAGTCTAGAAGACGAGTCATCTCCTGATGGATAGACGTATAGTGCGAGGAGGCCTGTTCTTTTATCTCAGCTTCGAACATGACTTTGGGACCCTCCGCCAAATCATCCCGGCAATTCTCGATAATAGAATCGAGGCTCTCGGGGGTGGTTTCCAGATGGAATTGTATTCCGACCACCTTTTTGTCGGCGAGTTGAAAGGCTTGGTTTGTGCATTCGGCTGTGGAAGCCAAAAGCTGTGCGTCCGGAGGGAGGTCAAAGGTTTCGCCATGCCAGTGGAAGACGCTGAGGGTTTCTGGGAATAGGAAGCACCCATCACATGATTTTCCGCTGATCGGAAACCAGCCAATCTCTTTGATCGGGCTTTGTCGGATGATCGCTCCCAAGGCGGAAGCGATTAGTTGGGCGCCCAAGCAAATCCCCAGCACAGGTATATCCGCATCAACCACCCGACGTATGCTCTCCTTTTCCATTCGTAACCAAGGGAATTGAAGGGTGTCGTTCACGCTCATGGGCCCACCCATGATGATCAAAAGATCGACACCTTTTAAGGGGGGAGGAATTTCACCCTCGAAAAATCGGGTGCTGGTGATGGTTGCCTGTTTCTGACCCAACCACGTTGAAATCGTTCCAGGACCTTCAAAGGGAACGTGTTGAAAAATATGTGCGTGCATGGAAAGATTCTTCAGGATGAAAATAGTAATGCAAGACCTAAAATAGAGTGGGGGTGTCCTCACCCCCATAAGTTCTCAATAATGTTTATACGGGGGCGGAGACGACCCCATCCCATTCTTATCTATTATCCTCTTTCCAATCGGAACGATTGGGAGTAGGGCGGATCATGACCTTTAAAGCCCTACTCATAACCGAATCCGCCCCCAAGACGTTTACCCCCGCGATTGTGCAACGCGAGCTCTCTGAACTTCCCGATCACGACACTCTTATCCGGGTCCACTGGTCTTCTCTGAATTACAAAGATGCATTGAGCTCTTCCGGGAATAAGGGGATCACCCGCAATTTTCCGCACACTCCGGGCGTGGATGCGGCGGGAGTGATTGAAGAATCTCCCACCTTACCTAAAGGGACCGAAGTCATCGTGGTGGGCTTTGATTTGGGCATGAATACCTCTGGAGGTTTGGCCGAATATATTCGGGTGCCCGCTGAATGGGTGATTCCTAAACCTGCCGGCCTGAGTTTACGTGAGTGTATGATTCTTGGTACCGCGGGATTTACGGCTTCGCAATGTCTGGAGCGTCTGCTGCAAAATGGGGTTTCCCCCGATAAAGGAGAGATCGTGGTGACGGGTGCGACCGGAGGCGTGGGATCCGTGGCGGTGACCTTACTGGCGGCGGCTGGGTTTACGGTGGTTGCATCCAGCCGAGATCCTCAGCATGCGACCTGGCTGATTGGTCTGGGAGCTTCGCGGGTGATCCCCTCGGATGAGATGCTCGAGGACAGTGGCAAACCTATTCTCAAAGGCCGTTGGGCCGGGGCGGTTGATACTCTTGCTGGCAAGACCTTGGAAGTGCTTATCCGCTCTATGCAGCACCGTGGGGTCATTACGTTTTGCGGTATGATTACTGGGGTTGAACTACACACCAACGTGTTTCCGTTCATTCTTCGCGGACTTAGTCTGATTGGGATAGACAGCGCCGAGTGTCCGATGCCTCAGAAGAAAGAACTTTGGCAGAAATTGGCTACGGAGTGGCGTTCGGATAAACTCGAATCCCTCTCTCGGGAAATCACCTTGGATGAAGCGCCCGCAGCGCTCTCCGACATGATTAATGGCAAAACCCGCGGGCGTACCGTGGTGAAAATATAAACGCGGTCGATGCGATTTAGATTAGCTTTCCTTGGGTATTGGTGCCGATACCTTTGACAGTTCCATGTGCGATCCTTAAGTGAGTCTCAGATTTTTTCGCTATGCGGCTGAGCATAACCCCACCCATATACACCCAGAGCCATTTATGGAAAATATGAGTCAAAATGTCTCGAAGTGTCTGAGGGTTTATGATTCATTAGTCTCTAATGAAATCAGGGTTTTTAGAGCAGTTATTGAGACGAATTGACCGGATTGATCCGGACAGTCTGCAGACCCATTTTTTGCGGTTGGCGCGTGAAAAAGGTTTGTTGGAAACTATTTTGCAATCGATCCGAGAAGGTTTGGTGGTGGTGGATGGGGAAGGGAAAGTCACCTATGCCAATGATGCGGTTGGAAAGTTGTTGGGTGGGGATGTGGATGCTATGGTTGGAGTAAGTCTGGACCAAGCCTTGCCCACCTTGGATTGGGAGGGTTTGATGGGATTGGATCCGGAAGCTTGGACGCAGATGATGAACCGGGAAATTGAGGTGACGTATCCGGAGCATCGAATTGTAGAATTTTATGTAGTACCTTTACAAGTGGTGCAGGCTGCAGAGGATGATGCAGAGGGAGCGCTGATTTTTCTTCGGGATGTCACGGGGGATCGGAAGCGTGAAGAAACTACGGTTGAATCGAAACGCTTGGAAGCGATCACCTTGTTGGCTGCTGGAGTGGCGCATGAAATCGGTAATCCCCTTAATTCGCTGCATATTCATATGCAGATTATGGAGCGGGAATTAAAGGATGTGGAGGATGAAGAGGTGCGTGGTTCTCTTCAGGAACTGGTCGAAGTCTCTATTGATGAAATTAAACGACTTGATCAAATTATCCATTCCTTTTTGAAAGCCTTGCGTCCGACCCAGCCTCAAAGGGAAACCGTCCGGGTGGATGAGCTTCTTGAAGAAACTTTAAAATCGATGGACCGCGAAATATCCGATCGGGGGGTGTGGGTTGAACGTGAATTTCCGGACGACTTGCCCACGTTGCAATTGGACAAAGGTCAAATTTACCAAGCCTTTTACAATTTGATTCGCAATGCGATTCAAGCCATGACGCAAGGTGGAATTTTGACCTTACGAATTCGTGTTTCTGAGCATGGAATTGCGGTCTCCTTCACTGATACCGGATCAGGAATTGAAGCCGAAGATTTGGGGGCCTTGTTCGATGCCTACCACACCACTAAAGAAGAAGGAACGGGTTTGGGATTAATGATCGTGCAACGCATTATGCAGGATCACGGGGGGCAGATTGAAATTGAAACCCGACCGGGGCAGGGAACGACCTTTACACTTCTGCTGCCAAGATTTGAAAAACGTATTCGACTGCTTGGCGGTCCCGAGGAACCGAAAACATGAAACCCACCGTATTGATTGTCGATGATGAACGTAATACTAGGGAAGGCTTAGCTCGTGCGTTGCGTCGTAAATATACTATCCTTTTGGCGGATTCAGGCATGGCGGCCCTTGAGGTATTAAAAACGGAGTCACCGGAAGCCGTGCTCACGGATTTACGTATGCCGGGAATGGATGGCATGACCTTGGTTCGTCGTATTTTAACTACGGATCCTCAACCAATATGTATATTAGTAACCGCTTACGGAAATGTGGAAACCGCAGTCGAGGCCATGAAGGCAGGAGCTTACGATTTTTTAACCAAGCCGGTAAATCTGGATCGATTGGAGGTTTTGCTGAAGCGGGCTATTCAAACCAAGAAACTAGAGGCCTCAAATCAGCAATTGAAACAAGAGTTGGATGCTAAGTACGGGATGGATAATATCATTGGGCAATCTACCCCGATGCAATCCGTTTTTGATACCATAAAGCAAGTAGCGCCCAGTCGAGCCACCGTTTTGATTAACGGAGAAAGCGGAACCGGGAAAGAGTTAGTGGCGCATGCCCTGCATCGCTTAAGTAACCGATCTAAAAATCCTTTTGTGGCCGTCCACTGCGCTGCGTTATCCGATAATCTTTTGGAAAGTGAATTATTCGGACATGAACGCGGTGCCTTTACGGGTGCGACGGAGACCCGCAAAGGTCGTTTTGAATTGGCGGATGGCGGTACCTTGTTTTTGGATGAAATCGGAGAGATTGAACCGGCTACGCAAGTGAAGTTATTGAGAGTTTTGGAAGAGCGAAGTTTTGAGCGGGTGGGGGGCATGGATAAAATTGAGGTGGATACCCGGTTGCTCTGTGCGACCAACCGTGATTTACGTCGGATGGTGGAGGAGGGGAGCTTTCGTGAAGATCTCTTTTTCCGTTTGAATGTGGTTCAAATTCGCTTGCCTGCCTTGCGGGAGCGTCACGAAGATATTCCCTTGCTACTGAATCATTATCTGAAGGAATTCGTTTCCGAAAATGCCAAAGAAATTGATGGCTTCACCTCTGATGCGCTGGAGGCACTCATTCGCTATCGCTGGCCTGGAAATATACGCGAATTGAGAAACGTGATGGAACGCATGGTGGTGCTTTCCCGTGGAGATCGCATTACCTTGCGAGATGTGCCTGCAGAAGTGAAGGAGGAGGCTGGCCCCATTAAATCGGGCGGTGGAACGCTTCGGGGGGCAACCTCCATGCAAGAAGCGGAAAAGAAAATGGTCATGCAGGCACTGGACGATCATAAAGGGAATCGAACGAAAGCGGCGGATCAGTTGGGGATTTCGAGGAGGACGCTGCATCGGAAACTGAATGAGTTTGATTTGCGGGAATACTAGGCGCGACACGGAAGATACGGATAGACACAGATGAAGTTGCTTCGGCTCCGGGTGGGTCCGTGAGGGTCTGTGTTCCGTGTCGTCCGTGAATTCTCCGAGTGTGTTGGTGGCAAACGGCGCTTCATCCCTGATAAACCTCTGCGGCTATTTGCGTGCTCGCCAGTTGGCCAGCTTTGGTGACGACTTTTTCGCCAAAGGTGGGTTTAAAGAGCGTATGTATCGCGTTCGCTCTGCGGCTCGACGCAATTAGCCCTGTTTTTTTAATGCGTCATTACGGGTTTTCTGTTAGCCGAAGATTCATGAGTAATCCAAACGCCGAAGGCCGCGAACACCCCTTAGATACGATCCGTAACATCGGTATCGTGGCTCATATTGATGCAGGTAAAACCACTACCTCAGAGCGAATCCTTTTTTACAGTGGGAAATTACATCGGCTGGGAGAAGTTCATCATGGTACCGCCACCATGGATTGGATGGATCAGGAGCGTGAGCGGGGAATCACCATTACCTCCGCCGCGACGACAACTTTTTGGAAAGACCATCAGATCAACCTCATTGATACCCCCGGTCATGTGGACTTTACGGTGGAAGTGGAGCGTTCCTTGCGGGTTCTGGATGGCGTGGTTGGCGTTTTCTGTGCGGTAGCTGGGGTACAACCTCAATCGGAGACGGTATGGCGCCAGGCTCGTAAATATAAAGTCCCTGGATTGGCTTTTGTAAACAAATCGGATCGAACGGGTGCGAATTTCGAGCGGGCGGTTCAGCAGATGCGGGACAAATTGAAGTTACCCGCGGTTGCCATACAAATTCCAATGGGCGGAGGCGAAGATTTCCAGGGTTTGATCGATTTGGTCGAAGAAAAAGCTTATTTCTTTGACGATGCAAGTTTGGGGGCGACCATGCGCATCGAGAAGATACCATCCGAATTTGCAGATGAGGCCGAAGCGGCCCGGAGCGAATTGATCGAATCGGTCGCGGAAACCGATGAGGAAGCGCTGGATCAATTTATGGAGGACGGCACGCTTTCCATCCATCAATTGAAAACCGCGATTCGGCGGCTGACCGCTTCCCAAAAGATGGTAGGGGTTTTGGTAGGGTCTGCTCTGAAAAACAAAGGGGTTCAACCGCTTTTGGATGCAATTGTAGATTATTTGCCTTCGCCTCTTGATGTTCCTCCCGCAAAAGGCTTGCACCCCAAAGACGAAACCAAAGAGGAAGTTCGCGAGGCTTCAGATAAAGAACCTTTGGCCAGCTTGGTATTTAAAATTGCTACCGATCCTTACATGGGGCAGATTGCGTTTGTCCGAGTGTATTCGGGTCGTTTGGAAAAAGGAAGCAATGTGTTCAATTCTCGGACCGGTAAACGGGAACGGGTAATGCGTCTGGTGCGGTTGCATGCGAATTCGCGTGAAGAAATCGATGTGTTGAATTCCGGAGAGATCGGCGGCATTGTCGGAATGAAAGATTTGGGTACTGGAGATACCCTTTGTTCCGAGAAAGCCCCCATTGTACTGGAAACCATTGATTTTCCAGATTGTGTGATCGCAATGTCGGTGGAACCGAGATCTTCAGCAGATAAAGACACCTTGATCGTTGCCTTAAAGCAACTGGCTCAGGAAGACCCCACCTTTAATTACCGGATCGATGAAGAAAGCGGTCAAACCATTATGAATGGGATGGGGGAATTACATCTGGAAATTTTACGGGACCGCCTGTTACGTGAATTCAAAGTGCAGGCCCGTGCTGGCAAGCCGATGGTGGCGTATAGGGAGAGTATTAGCGGAAAAGCTGAGGCACGAGGAGAATTTGACCGAGAAATTGCCGGAAAACGTCAGATTGGGGATTTAACTCTTAGAGTTTCATCCAAAGAGCGCGGAAGCGGAAACGAAATCACCTTCTCCGTCTCCAAAAGTATTTTGCCCGAGGACTATCGAACGTCCATTCGCGATGGCCTACAGGATGCGCTAGTCACCGGAATGGTGAGGCATTATCCCATGACGGACGTAAAAGTGGAGATCATCTCTGCAACGGTTCATCCCACGGATGCCACGGAATTAGCTTTTCGTAGCGCAGCTCATTTGGCGATCCGTGAAGCCTTGCAAAAAGCCTCACCTTGTCTACTCGAACCTATCATGAACGTGGAAATTCTCTGTCCGGAAGAACATATGGGCGATGTAATGGCGGATCTGGGTAGTCGCCGTGGCAAAATCAGGGACATGGAAGCGAGTGATGAAGAGCAGAAAATCAGCGCAGATGTCCCCTTGGCGGAACTTTTTGGCTATACCACCACGTTGCGCTCCCTTACGAAGGGCCGCGCCAGCCAATCCATGGAGCCTCAAACCTATACTGAGGTTCCCGAGGATGTGCTGGCTGCGATGACTACCTATTAAAACCCAGAACACGGACCTACACAGACCCATGCGGACAAACACGGGAACTAGAGGTCTATCGAGTTTGTCCACTTTTCTCCGTTGGGTCTGTGTCCCGATGCCGATACCGCCTGTCCGAGTCACGCCATCTTCACCAATTCGTGAATGCGCCCTGTGTTCCCTGTAGTGCAAAATCATCTTACAAAACACTTGCCAACGAGGGATTATCTCTCTAAGAGCACGCTTCGCGATGGTTCAGATTTAGGTCTGCGCCCTCAAGAACCATGAAGCTCTCTAACGTCTTGTACGTCTGTAAAGCCAAGCATGAGAAATACTATATTGAAACGAAGAGAGTCAGATGATCACGGCGGATGTCCCGCTGGCTGAGCTCTTCGGATACGTGATGACGGTAACGTCAAAACGAATCAGTCGTTGGAACCGCTGTCTACTCTAGTGGTTTTGACAAATTATACCTGAGGAATATTATGAACGGACAAAAAATTCGTATTAAGCTGAAAGCTTACGATTCCCGTGTACTCGACCAGTCTGCTGGAGACATTGTTGAGACCGCGAAACGTACCGGCGCCCGTGTAGCAGGACCGATTCCGATGCCAACTCGCATCGAACGGTTCACTGTTAACAAAGGCCCGCACGTGGACAAAAAAGCCATGGAACAGTTCGAGATCCGCACACACAAGCGCATGCTCGACATTATCGACCCTACCGCCAAAACAGTAGATGAGCTGAAAAAGCTCAACTTACCTGCCGGCGTGGACATCACCATTAAGATTTAAGGAGATTTTCATGACAGCAATTATTGGCCGCAAAGTCGGTATGACACAAATTTTTGATGAATCCGGACGTCAAATCCCGGTAACCGTCGTCGAAGTAGGACCTTGTCCTGTGGTACAACGTAAAACCGTTGAGATCGACGGATACGATGCGATTCAGCTCGGATTCACGGAACAGAAACCTCAGCGCCTTACTAAAGCCGCACGTACTCGTTTTGAAAAAGCGGGCGTCACTCCTCAGCGGGTGTTACGTGAATTCCGTTGCGAAAGTGACAGCGAATTGAAAACAGGCGACGAAGTGACTGCGGATGCCTTTAAAGGAATCACCCACGTAGATATCACCGGTACGACTAAAGGACGTGGTTTCCAAGGTGTAGTAAAACGCTACAACTTCGGAGGCGGTCGCGCCAGTCACGGCGGAAAATCCGTCTTGCGTCGCGGTGGTTCTATCGGAATGTGTACCATCCCAGGTCGCGTATTCAAAAATAGAAAGATGCCCGGTCACATGGGTAACATACGCGTCACCACCCAGAACTTAAAAATCGTGCAGGTGCGCGTAGAAGACAATGCCATTTTGGTAAGAGGCTCTGTGCCTGGACCAAATGGTTCTGTCGTTCTCGTGCGCAAAGCCCTAAAGAAAGGGTAAGGAATCGACATGAGCAAACTTCCAATTATTAATCTTCAGGGCAAAAGCGCAGGCGAGTATGATATCGCTGATGAACTTTTGGTCTATGACAAAGGCCTGCAAGCCTTACAAGACGCCGTGGTTCGCCATCGCGCAAATTGCCGTCAGGGCTCCGCTTCTACCTTAGGGAAGGGCGAGGTTGCCGGTAGTAACCGTAAACTCTGGAAACAGAAAGGTACCGGGCGTGCCCGTACCGGTCTCCGTCAGTCGCCAATTTGGCGTGGTGGTGGTGTAGTTTTCGGACCTAAACCTCGTGATTACAGCAAGCAGCAAAATAAACAGGAAGCCCGTTTGGCTTTCCGTCGCGCTGTAAGTGAAAAAATCGCCAGCGGTCAAATTCAAGTGGTCGAAGAACTCTCCGTTTCGGAAGGGAAGACCAAAGCATTTGCAAAACTGATGAACGACTTGAACGTGAGCGCACCTGCGTTGTTCGTTACACTCGAGCCCACCATGGAATTATCCCGTGCGGTTAAAAACCTTCCACGGGTTGAGTTGACGACTGCCGTAAACGTGCACACCTACCAGTTGCTTCGTTTCACAAACGTCATTATTACCCGCGATGCAATGTCCGCTCTTGAAGAGCGTCTGCAGAGAGCCAAAGGAGGCAAGGCATGAAGCCCGCGCATCAAATTATTGATACCATTCTCTTAACCGAGAAAGGAACCGCGATGATGGAAGGACTGAACCAATACGTGTTCAAGTGCCATCCTGACGCGAACAAGCAGGAAATTAAAACTGCCGTACAGACCCTGTTCAAAGTGGACGTTACTAACGTTCGCACCATGAACCGAAAGGGCAAAAAGAAACGCGAACGTAGTCAGAACTTCGGATTTACCGCTGCATGGAAACGTGCGGTTGTGACTTTGGCCGACGGCAACTCAATCGACCTTACCTAAGAGAATTCTCATGGCTTTAAAATCACGTAAACCAACAACGCCCAGTAACCGTAATACGGTACTGAGCGATTTCGAAGGCCTCGACAAGGTTCGCCCAGAGCGTTCCTTGACCGAGCCGCTTAAGTCCAGAGCTGGACGCAACTCTGCAGGACGCATTACGGTGCGTCACCGTGGAGGCGGCCATAAACGGGCGTATCGTAAGATTGATTTCAAACGCAGCAAGCACGGGATTCCCGGCACGGTTGCCACCTTGGAATATGATCCCAACCGTTCTTCCAACATCGCGCTTATTTTCTACGCCGATGGTGAGAAGCGTTACATCATCGCTCCTGCGACTTTGAAACAGGGTGACAAAATCGAATCCGGACCCGGATCTGCACACAAAATAGGCAACAGTCTTCCTATGGGAGAAATTCCATTGTCTACCGTCATTCACAACATCGAACTGATGCCCGGACGTGGCGGACAAATTGTCCGTTCGGCTGGTAACAGTGCGATATTAATGTCCAAAGACAAAGAGTATGCCACGGTGAAATTACCTTCTGGCGAACTTCGTTTGATTCACCTTACCTGCGTGGCCACCATTGGTCGGGTAGGAAACAGTGAGCATGGCTCACGTAACCTTGGTAAAGCCGGACGTAAACGTTGGATGGGTATTCGCCCAACCGTACGTGGTGTGGCGATGAACCCAGTCGATCACCCGATGGGTGGTGGCGAAGGTCGTACCTCTGGTGGTGGACATCCTGTGACTCCTTGGGGTGTAATTACCCGCGGTAAGAAAACCCGTAGTCGCAAGAAAACCACAAGTAGCCGCATCGTCAAACGGAGGAAATAATTATGTCACGTTCTATTAAAAAAGGTCCGTTTGTTGAAGAAAAGCTTTTCCAGAAAGTGGAAAAAATGAATGCAGGTGGACGTAAACAGGCGATCAAAACGTGGTCGCGTAAATCCATGATTCTTCCGGAATTTGTGGGACACACTTTTGCCGTTCATAACGGAAAAGTTCATATCAATGTTTTTGTCACCGAAAACATGGTGGGACACAAATTGGGTGAGTTTTCACAAACTCGCACATTCAAATCTCATGGCATCTCTGCCAAATAACTAACATCTCACTTCCGCTTCTCGCGGGAAAAAAGGTTGAGCCCCGCTTCGGCGGGGCTTTTTTTGTGCACGAAGTACCTCGGACTGTGCAAGCCTGCTTGCGCCCTTGTATCGGAAGCTTGCTTCGGAAAAGGTCTGTCAGTCACGCTAAGGCGTGAACATCGAAAAACAGCCGCCAGCTGCCGCACTCCACAACAGGTAGTCTACACCCCCAAGGTTTCTCGAATTCGTTCTCGTTGGTCGCTCAAGGCAGCGAGCTCTCGATTCCACCAGGCGGGGTTTCCGAATTCACTATCGCTGCGGCGGGCGGTGTCCGCTTGTTGTTGGGCGCACCAGGCCGAAAAATGAATAAAACGCATGGCGCGGAGAGGCTCGATCCATGGCAAGGTTTCTGTTTCGAATTGTCGAAGCTGTCTATAGCCGTGTAAAAAGTGCTCAAGTTCCCGTTGGCAGTTTTCGGCAATATCGGGAAGTAGCATCCAGACATCTTGTACGGGGGGGCCAAAGGCCATATCATCAAAATCGATGAGAAAGATCCCTTGGGTTCCGGGTCGACGCATTAAATTTGCGGGATGCATATCTCCGTGTATGCGAGTATAGATCGATTCGTCAAAGAGTGGAGCAATGGCTTCGAGTAATTCGGCGGCAGTGTCTTCATAGCGATCATAAAAATCGGGTTCTGCGTTTGCGTGATCCAATACGAAATCAAGATGCATCTGGCTGGCTTGTTGGGGGTGCCAGGTCAATCGATGCTCGGGCACGGATTCGTCACCTGCCAAATGAACCCGTGCGAGGGTTCGACCCAACTCCTGCCATCCTTGATCGTCTAGATCCTCGAAGGGTCTTCCACGCTTTCTGGGATAGATCGCACACCAAATATCCTCCGATTCTTCAAAGAGGCTGTCTCCATCTTTATTGAGGAGAGGGGCGACCACCGGGACATCGGCTTCTTTGAGGTCAAAAACGAATTCATGTTCTTCATCCAAGGCGTCCAACGTCCATCTTCCGGGTCGGTAGAATTTGACCACTACCGCATCTCCATTTTCGAGCAGGACTTCGTAGACGCGATTGATGTAACTGGTCAGAGGCCTACAGACAGGTTCCACATGAACCTGGAGTACCTTTTCCACTAGGTCCATTACACGATCAGGCCCCAAGTTATGAAATTCTTGCATACGTAATTAGAGCAAATGCTCGGGGAGGGAATCTTTAGGTTGGAGCATGGGTGGGGAGGATAAGCGAATTTCAGGAATATGCAGATCCAAGTCCAGTTCTAGGATCGTTAGAACCGCAAGTAGCGTATTTAAGCGGACTCCCGGATTACCATGTTCCAGATCGAACATCGCGGTTTTGCCTATGCCTGAAAGATCGGCTAATTGCTTGAGGGTAAGTCCACGATCTTTACGGACGGAGCGGATGTGCTCGGCTAGTTCTTCGGGTGTAACACTCATCTACTTTTGCTGGCAGAAAAATCGTGGAAGTCAATTTTATCTGGAGAACACGGGCCTGCAGAGAGCTTGAAAAAAGTTAATCGTAAAATTTATCCGCGCAGCGTTGGATACCCTCGGTGAGGGTGAGATAGGGAACGATAGCGTCCGCAATCTCTTTGAGAGGAATCTGCTTTCGGAGGATTAGACTGAGTTCGCTCATAAGGTCACCCGCTTCAGGGCAGAGGGCACGAGCCCCGACCAAGGTATCATTTCGTGGGTCACGGAAGAGTTTGAGAAAACCGAAATCCTGATTAGCGGTACTAAATCGAGGCCAGCGTTTGACGAGGAGTTCGGCCATTTCCACGGGAATACCTTTTTCTCTAGCTTCTTCTTCACTTAAGCCAACCCCGGCAATTTGAGGATCGCTGAAAACGACCCAGGGGATAGAGGAGGGTTCCCAAGCTTTAGGCTTTTCTTGGTAAAGGTCTGCGACCACTCGTTTGGCTTCTGCGGATGCGGTGTACACCAGCATATGTCCCCCCAGCACATCGCCAGCGGCATAAATAGTAGGATTGGACGTTTGAAGGCTATCGTTCACTGGAAGATAGCCGTTTCTACTGCAAGAAACGTGGGCTTTTTCTATAGAAATAGCATCTGTGTTTGCAAGGCGCCCTTTTGAAATCAATACCTTTTGAGCCGTGAAGGTTCGCTCTTTGCCATCTACATGTGTTTTTGCCACTATGCCTTCTCCACCGATCTCAAGACTTTCCAGATCCACACCACAAACCAAGTTTACCCCTTCTTGGATGAGTACCCCTCCAAGGCCTTCGCCTAGGTAAGATGGCTGGGCCGAAAGGATATGCTTACTACGTTGGAGGGTGGTAACCTTCACCCCTAGTCGGTTCATCATCTGGGTAAGTTCGACGGCAATATATCCGCCCCCGATCACCAGAATGCTTTCTGGAAGCTTTTCCTGGGCGAAAATGTTCTCGTTACTAAGTACCAGATCATCAGGCAAATGTTCTGTCCCGGACAGGTTGGTTCTCGATCCGGTTGCGAGTAAAATCGCATCTCCATGAATCTTTTCTCCATGTACGTCGATGGTGTGAGAATCAATAAACCTTCCCCAACCCCGGATGAGCCTGAGCCCTTCCACGTTGGGTAAAGGATTTTCATAATTCCGCTCTCGGAACTCGGTAATTTTTCCCCGAATATCCGAGAGGAGTGAGGCTTGGTCAATGGTGGACCCTTTAGGTTGTATCCCGGGGAAGGGGGATTCTTGGGTCATATGCATATGTTCAGCAGCCCGAATAAGGTATTTGGAAGGCACGCAGCCTACATGCAGGCAACATCCACCCAGAGGGAGCCCTTCGTTAATGAGGGTGCTGGTTCCTCCTCTACGTTCCATTTCCCAGGCCGCGGTAATAGCAGCAGATCCCCCGCCGAGAATGACTAGATGTTTACTCATACTCGAGATCAGAAGAAGAGGGTGTAGGCATATAATACGGCAGTTAGACCGATGAGGAGCAGGACCATAGGCCAAAGATTCGGCCCGGTTTGTTGTGTTAGTTTAGCACGAGTACGAGAAAGGGCATCTGCATTTACACTAACTTTACTCAGATGAGGGCCACCCATACCTGAACGAACGTGAACCTGGCGAACGGGTGCGGCACCTCGTTTCCTGGCGGCTTTGTTTGTATCCGCATTTGCGGGAATGAGGGTATGTTCGACCGTGCTACGAATGTTGGAAGAAAGGGGTACCTTGACCATATCTCCGGCGCGCACAGCCATCAAATCGGATAGAACACCTTCCCAGCTATCATATCGGTCTTGTTGATCTTTTGCCATCAGTCTCTCAACCAAGGCACAGAAACCATAGGAAAGCTTAGGATTTATATCTCTTGGACCAGGAATTTGGCCATGGACCTGTTGGACGGCCACATCTTCGGGCTCCAAATCTTCGAAAGGAACCGTTCCTGTTCCCATGTGGTAAAGAGTTGCACCTAAGGCATACATATCTGTCCGGCAATCCAGAGTATCTTCGACGAGGGCTTGTTCGGGTGGGAAATAGTTCGGAGTCCCCAAGGTCATATCATCTTCTATAGCAACACTTTCATTACCAAGAACTTGAGCGAGACCTAAATCCGCAATTTTGGTACGCCCGTTTCGGTGTAGCAGAAGATTATCCGGTTTGATATCGCAATGTACTACTCGGTGATCTCGCCACGCGTAGTCCAAAGCTTCCGCAACTTCCAAGGCGATTTGGAGGATTTGCTCCTCCGGCAAGGCCCCATTTTTATCTACCAACTCACCTGCAGTAGGGCCAGGAACGTATTCCATTACATAGTAGAGGAAGTCATCATGCTCCCCGGCATCAATCACTTGTACAAGGTTGGGGTGAATGAGGCTAGCTGCCGCTCTCGCTTCGTAAATAAAGCGGTCAAATTCTTGGGGATCGGAATCGGACTGTTTTAACAGAACTTTAATCGCCACCACCCGGTCCAGTTTATCCTGCCGTGCTTTCCATACGGTCGCCATGCCTCCTTCGGCAATTTTGTTGACCATGGTATATCCGGGAATCTGAATGTGGGATGTCATATAAAAACTTGAGCTATGCTAGATTATAGGTAACTTTATGAATCTGGCCTCTATGTACAAGCATAACTCTTCGACTTCTCTATGAAACAGCTACAATCACTTCTTCTTCTTTTATGGGCTTCTTTTGTATCTGCGGATCCTCTCTTAGTGGTTCAGCAGCCCTTGTATGACTTTGGCGAAGAGCCTACCGGAGCGCTTATTGAGCATGAGTTCATTCTGGAAAATCAAGGAGATGAGAATTTAAAGATTAAAAATATCAAAACGTCATGCGGGTGTACAACTCCGTCCAACAAGACCATGCTTTTAAAGCCTGGAGAAAAAAAGCCTCTAAGCGTCGTGATGGATCTTAAAGGGAGAAGTGGTAAACAGACCCAGCACGTGACCTTGAGTACGAACGACCCGAATCAAATGACCTATAGTCTTAAAATTACCGGTGAAGCTGTTCCGAATATTCGGGTTGACCCTCGAACCTTAAATTTAGAACAACGTAATGAAGGTAAGTCTCATCAAGGGGAAATCAAGCTTACGAGCACCAAAGGGAAATCGTTCAAGGTAACGTCGGTGATTGTAAATCGTGACCGTGTGACCGCGGTAATCGAACATGCCGAGGATGGGCTCAGTGCCAAGATTCGTATCACAGCCAAGCCTCAAGAGAGCCAAGGTCATTTTACAGATGTTCTTAAAATCGAAACCACGGATCCGGCGGTTGGCGAAATAAGAGTGTTAGTGATGTGGCAAGTTAGCACCGGAATCTCGATTTCTCCCGGGCAGGTAAATTTGGTAGTGAGGGACACGCCTGGAGTCTTAAATCGGTATATAATGGTTCGGGGCCACCCCGGATTAGAGGAACCTCTCGAAGTGACCGGAGTGGAATGGACCGGCCAGAAGGTAGAAATTTCGTTTGAAGACACCAAAAAATTCGGTTGGCGTATTCATTTAAAATCCTTCATACCTTCACCGAGCATGAAAGATAGTGAGATCCTCGTCCATACAAACGTAGAGGGATTTGAAACTCTCAAAATTCCGGTTCGGCTTTTGGACGCTCCTTAGAGAATCTTGAGACAATCTCGTAGGATTATAATAAATCTTCTTTTTGAAGAGGTTTAAAGAGTTGACCCTGAGAGGAGTCGCTTCATATTTGTTATAGTTATGAAACATTATGTAGACCGAAGTAAAATTGTAAATAGATGGAACCGTGATACCCCCATTCGGTTGTGGGTGGATTCAGGCGATGAAGTTACGCTGGAAATGAAAGATGCCAGTGATGGTCAGGTTCAATTAGGGATGTCCTTGGAAAAATTTGCCGAGTTGGATCCCTCACGCATTCACGCACTAACGGGGCCCATCGGAATTAACGGTGCGGAATCTGGAGACAGACTGATTGTTGAAATCCTCTCCTATGAGCACGAAGGATGGGCGTGGACGAGTATTATGCCCGGACTTGGTTTGCTGCCAGTCGACTTCCCAGATCGGTTTATTCATTTTTGGGAATTGGAAGAGACCGTGACGCGTTCGATGCCGGGTCTGGAAATTCCCTTAGCTCCCTTTTGTGGGATTATAGGCGTTCAACCTGAAGAAAAAGGGGAGTTTCGTACCCGGCCCCCAGGAACGCATGGCGGGAATATGGACGTGCGGCATTTAGTGGCTGGTAGCCGATTGCATCTTCCGGTCTATGTGCCAGGCGCAGGTCTCTGTGCAGGGGATGCTCATGCGGCTCAAGGAGATGGTGAAGTGTCCATCAACGGAATGGAAGCGCCCATGAAAATCACCTTCAATGTGCACCTCCTAAAGGACGTAGCTCCTTCCGGACCCTACATCGAATGTCCAGTTCCTTTAGAGCCTGAAGCCTTCAGAGAATGTACCCATCATCTTTTCGTAGAATCTCATGCGGATGCCCGCGAAGCCGCTAAACAAGTTGTGAGAAGAACGGTAGATTATTTATGTAGACGTATTGGCCTTTCTCCTGAACAAGCCTATGTGACCTGTAGTGTGGTGTTACGATTAAAGATCAGCCAGCTGGTAAACATCCCCATGATCACAGTTACGGGATATCTTCCCGAAGCCATTTTTCTAGAATCTTCCGATGTTCTACCAAACTAGGAGTGCTTATGATCCGTATTGACAAAGAAAACGACTGGTGGTTATTGCCTCACGCGGATCATGCCGCTCTGGCCGGTGAATTCGCACGGCACTGGAAAAACAAAGAAGTTTCGCCTCCCAAACCCTTTGCGCATATTTTGGATGCGGTATCCCGACACGATGATAGTTGGTCTCCCCGTGACGCGCGTCCTGATTTAACCCCAGAGGGACAGCCCAGCGCCTTTTCAAAAGAGCTTGTGGGTTCTTACGATGCCTTTGAAGATATTGATTTGGAAGCCTACTTGGATGTGCGTGGGCGAGCTACGGAGCAGGCCGCGATTCGTGATCCTTATAGTGCGATCCTCATTTCGATGCATACGGTAAATTTACTCACAGAGCAGGCGGACCTTGAAGGAGTAGATTCCGCATCTTTAAAAATCCACAGTGATTTTATTCAAGGTCAGCGCGTGCGCCAAGTGGAATTGATAGAATCGCTTAGATCACAGCCTGCTTTTGAGGGATACTTATCTGAATCTACGCTTCGAGAAAACTTCGAATTTCTTCAAGCTTGCGATAGTTTTTCCTTACTTGTCGGTGTGGACTATGCGGAGGAATCGACCTTACGTCATCGCCACTCATTTGCTGGAGCAGAGAAGGTGCCTGTTTCCTACACTCCGCTTGGGAATGATCAGTACGGCTTAGATCCATGGCCTCTGGATGAACCGGAAATTGAGTTTTGGATTCCCTACAAGAGTGTTCCCAAAACGTCGGCTACCTCTTTAGAAGATTTTAGAGCTGCCTATCAACATACGGATCCCTTTTTCCGTAAAATTACCGTAAGAGGTGACTCATCATGACTGCTGAAGAAAAGCTTAGTTCCTTAAATCTATCTTTGCCCGCGCCGCCATCGCCGGGTGGAAACTATCTCCCTTTTAGAAGGTCCGGATGCCTAGTGATTCTCGCGGGCGTGATTAGCGTATCCGATGAAGCAGGAGAGTGGATAGGGCAGGTCGGAGACGAACGCTCGATCGAGGATGGAACAGAGGCGGCTCGGGTTTGTGCATTGAATGCGCTGGCTGCGTTACGGTCCGTCACCGGATCCCTAGACGACGTAAAACAAATTCTTTATATGGGCGGATATGTAAATGCGATTGCGGGGTATGGGCAAAGTCCTTCCGTAATTAACGGAGCCTCCGATCTTTTTGTAGAGATATTTGGTGACGCCGGGAAGCATGCCAGAGCTGCGGTTTCCGTAGCGGGCCTACCGCGAAATGCTACGGTGGAAATTCAAGTTACGGCTGAGATGAAAGAGCCTGCAGCCGAGGCATAATCCACCCCGCAAAGATCAGTTGAAGCGGATGGTAGATAAGCAGGGGTATGACCAATAAGCTCAGTTCAACTTGTTCTGAAACGTGAGAGGTGAAGATCATGGCGGAGAGCGGAAGTCCCATGGCAATCGATTTCTGACTTCCACAAAAAAGTGCGGTGATTCGGGAGGGAATGGAAAGCGACAACTTACCTGACCATCCCCAAACCCAAGCGCTGGCGAGAAGCAATAAAAGTGCCGTACCGAATAAGCTCATTCCTACATCCAAGCCTTGGACGCTATCCCACACGTTCTCGAGAAAACTTTTACAAAAAGCGCTCCATATAATGAAGAGGATCACCCCATTATTGAAATGCTTAATTGCTTTTTTACGCGCTCCAAAAACCCCTTTTAATGATCTTCGGGCGACTTGGCCTAAAACCAGAGGGACCAAAAGCGTGATCATGACATTTTGTAAAATGGATGTGACGGCCATATCGGTTTCGCCCCCCCCTTGGCCAAGAAAGTACACACAAAGCAGAGGGGTGAGAAAAACACTAATGACCGAGGAGAGGGTGCAGTTAAATAGCGAACCGCTAACATTCCCTCCCGCCACAGAAGTTAAGGCTACAGCTGAAGTAACGGTCGTGGGCAAAAAAGCCAAAAACAGAAATCCGGCACGCAAATCAGCTTGAGTAAAGAAAGATTTTGAAGCCCAGAGCCCAAAAAAAATGACTACCGGAAAGAACAGGTAGGTAGTGAACTGAATAAGAGCATGGAGCCGTAGTTCCAGAAATCCTTGTTTCAATTCTTCACGGGGTAAGAGAACCCCTTGATTAAAAAAAATGAGGAATACGCCAATTTTTTTTAGCCACGAAACCGGCAAAATACTTTCAGATGATCCTAAGGCCGGAAACAAGGCCGCAAACCCTACAATCAACAGAATGCTAAGAACAAAAGAATTGGCCTGAAGTAGTTTCTTCATCTTAGTAGATCCTGAACTTGAGCTACCAGAGAATCAACGGCTATGGTAATCCAGTGATCACCTTTTTTCGCCGTCGCTTTTGTGGCATCTCCCATGGTGCCGGAGGGCGTAAGGTCTGACGCAGCCCATGCAAAGGTCACTGGAGAGAATTCAGGTCGTAAATCGGGATGGGTGAGATCTCGGTCGATCCATTGACAATCCGCAAGATCAGGTTTGCAGGCTTCGGGAATCGCAGCATACAAAAGAGAGCTTTCATATTCTCCCGCATGAATTCCAAAGCTGGCTTCCCTAGGGTCCTGCTCAATCTGTGGCATGGGGTTTAAGAGGGTAATCGTGAGAGACGGATCAAGGCACCTTTCGCGGATTAAGGTTCGCAGCCATGCGGTATTTCCCCCGTGCGTATTAAGAAAGGCGATGGTGGAGAACCCTAGATCTTTTAGCTGCTGAAGGTAATCGCTGGTAAGAGCGATTAAGTTTTCTTTTTGAACCAAAAGGGTTCCGGGAAAACCGTGGTGCTCATTACTTTTTGAAAAGGTCAGAGCCGGTGCAATCACTAAAGGCACATCGGAGTTCAGATTTCCGGTCAGCCCGTTCAGGAGGATTTCACCGATAAGTGAGTCCGTACCCACCGGTAAATGGGGACCATGCTGTTCGATGGCTCCGAGGGGAACGATCACCACGTGATTCGGATTCTGAGAGGCTCGCTCTAATTTTTCTTTCGAAAAGTGAGGCAAATAGAATTCGGTATATGGAGGAAAGGAACGCATACGAACTTAGCTTTTCAAAGCAGGAGGTAAGGGTTGTATAGCTATCTGCTCTAAAAGATGGGTTAAGGTTTTAAACGCAGTTTGGTAAAGTGGATGCTCGTTAGTGAAGACTGCTCGGGTGGATGTATCCTCAATATCGACCCCCATGCTTTCGAGGCTCATACGATATAAGCCCATTCCCGTTTCAAGACGATGATCGCGAAGTCCGCAATCCAACCAATCTGCAAGTAGAGGATGACCGTGAAACAGAATGCATTTTTGGAAGCCAGATGTGTGAATGCTGTGAAGGGTTTCAGACAAGAGCCCCCAAGCGGTTAATGACGAGGTTGTAAAGCGTTGTCGCGGATCTTGGCGGGGGCAATAGCGTAGGGGAGGCAGAATGAGGTAGTCCTTTCCTTGAAGGTTTTTTAGTAGAGTACCTAAAAGAGACTCTTCTGCATCCAAAGGCTCATCATCCCCACGCCTACAAAAACTAGCCACCGGCAAAATAGGAATAGCTCCGGCTTCCGCGTATAAGCGAATGTCGTCGGAGGTTTGTAAATGCCAAGCGGAAGTATTTTGGCCGTGGTAGAGAGCTAGGTTCATATCAGGAGCTATAAAGGGTTTTCCCTTGGCGGACGGTTTGAAGTATATCCTCTGGGGAGGTCCGGGTAAGCACGGTGCCCGTGATTTCGCGACTATTTTGGAACGCGGGTTTTTGAAAGTCAATAACTACAAAATTTGCGGGCAGACCTTCTTCGAGTATCCCCGGATAGTTTTTACCCCAAGGGGTTTTTGAAAAATTAGACGTCACCATTTTAAAGATTTCTGTTGGAAGTGGATGACGTCCGTCGCCCCACTGACTTCGTGCGAGCTTGTAGGTAAAATCTAATTCCTTAAATAAATCTGGCCCGTTTAAGATCCCGTTATCTGTTCCTAAGAGAAGATTTACACCGGCTTTCATCAACGCAGCGACAGGGGGTAGGGGTAACCCAAGAGCCGCATTGGCCCGGGGATTAAGGACTGCGGTTTTTCCAGAGTCTGCAAGCCCTTGAATTTCATCCGCGGTGGCCACAGTTAAATGAATGATTAAATCAGGATCCAGAAGTTCGAGTGCTCGTTGAAGGTCGCCTTTTCCCGTTCTCGACATGCTTAAATCCCGATACCCATGACTTTCTAAACAGTGAATAGCCGAGGCTTTCTTTTTTATTCGAAGCTGTTCACGGATTTGTGTCCACGCAGTATCGGTTAAATCATTCATGGTGCTTTCCGAGAATCCGTCGGCAACCTCTAGCGTATCGGATAAGTCGTCTAAGACCGTTTGTTCCAGGTGTAAGGATGCATCTTCAAGTTCGCTGTCCTTTTGTGGCGATTCATTAAACTGACTTAAGATAATGGATTCAACCCCGCTTAGAGCTGAGGCTTCACGAAGACGTTTGGCACCCTCTAATCCTTGCTCTCGAAAATCTACATGAGCGATGGTACCGGATGAAGCCATTGCGTTTAGGAAATCTGTCATATGACGAACATGATCTTTTACTAATATCTCTTTTAAGGCCCTATACTTGTATCCGTTGGGGCGAAAAAAAGCTTCTTCCAAGGTTAAGGGAACTGCAACTTCCGGCAGGAAACAATCTCCCACATGGGTATGACCATTAATTAGACCGGGAATGATGCCATATCTTGCCTGAAAAATAGTTGAGTGGTTTTTTTCAATTTCTTGAATGACGCCTTCGCCCCAAGAGAAGGATGTGCAAGGAGTCGGCTCAAGTTCAGGGCCACACCAAACCATACAGGATTCAAATATCCCTTGGTCTACTTGGGTTTTCGTTTTGGAGTTCATGTCGTAAATAAAAACGTAATACATCATACCTTTTTGTAGGGTACAAGAAAAACGAAGCTTAGGTTGGCGTTAGGTTTGACTAATCAACAGAGTTGTAGGAATTTAATCTATGAGCAACTTACCTGAACTACAATTTATTACCTGGGACGAATTCCATGAAATGGGATTTGACCTTTCAAGAAAACTAAAAGAATTCCGACCGGAATCCTGCACCATTGTTTCGGTGGCCAGAGGAGGTCATGCCATAGCGAGGCTCTTGTCTGACTTTTTAATACTCCCTATTTATAGTGTGAGTATTCAATCGTATAAGGATATGAAGCAACAGGAGCTTCACATCACTCAGGAATTGAATGTGGACCTTAAAGGTAAAAATATTTTACTCGTGGACGAAATTATTGATTCCGGAAAAACCTTGGTCAGAGCTACCGATTACCTGAAGGATTTTGATACCAAATCTGTGACGAGTGTTTCGCTACATGTGAAACCCGAGGCCATCCTGAAATCAGATTTCTATTGTGAAGAAACCACCAAATGGGTGGTGTATCCCTATGAAGTTAGGGAAACCATCGAAGCCTTGCAGCCTATCTGGCGCGCAGAGGGTTCTGGCGATGAAGGCTTATGTGAGGCTTTAGTAAATGGGGGCATCCCCCGAAAGTGGATTGATGCCTTTATGACAGACTAAGTAGCAAGTTGGATAGAACGTGTTTCCATCTTTTCGATGGTAGGATGCACTGAATGCCAAGGGGACCTTGAGGTGATTCTACGGGTAAGGTCACCACGGGTAACTTGGCTAAACTGGCCGGAACGGTTGCTTTTAATAAGGAGGTTCGTTGAGCCAAGCTCATGGGGGATATCGCTGCGGTATCCCGGCTTACAGGAAGCAGAAGAATGTCGGATGATTCAAACAGGGATTCAAAAGCGTCCTCCGTTTCAGTTTCCAATTTTTTGGCCTCGGAACGTTCCTCGTCACTCCAGGTTTTCCCTCGAAGAATTCGGTTCAGTACATCGGGATCGTACAGATCGGTATAGTCGGAGAGCCAAGGTTCATGAAGCTCATACGCTTCTCGACTCTGTAGCACATTATATGCATTCACCCGCTGAGTTTCCACTTCTTCAGAGGCGAAAGGTGCGAAGGAAGTGGCTTGAGGAAAGTGGCTTTGAATAAATGGAGTTAAATAGTCATGATCCGGTACCCCGTTCGAAATTTTCAAGGGTCCTTTTACTTCAGGTAGTTCTAAAAGGTGACGGGTAAAAAACTCTAAATCTTTTGCATTTTTTGTGAACCATCCGGCGGAATCAAAACTGGGGGCTAAAGGAAAACATCCTTGTTTCGCCCACTCGTCCGGTGGGAGTCGAAAACCGAAGAGTCCGCAAAAAGCAGCCGGAACGCGAATCGAACCTCCGGTGTCTGTCCCGAACGCGATAGGAACCAATCCTTTGGCAACCGTCCAGGCACTGCCACTGCTGGACCCTCCTGAACAATAACCCGGGAGAGTTGGGTGAGGGCAATTCCCATAATGAGGATTTGCGCCGTCCAATCCGTAGGCAAACTCACTCATGTGGGTTTTCCCTGCGATCGATAATCCTAGGGTCTCCAGTCGTTGTACCAATTCCCCAGCGGCGTGAGGACCGGATCGTACCTCTTCCAGAAAAAGGGAGGAGGCTCCGGTAGAAAATCCGGGAAGGTCAAAATTATCTTTTATAAAGCATAGGTGACCCGCCAGCGGTTTTTTAGCAACCTGATAGTTCAGGAGCGATTCTTCCAAGAGGTCCCGTGAAAGGAAGGAAGCAAAAACAGCCCTCCGTTCGGAGGCGGAATAGGTACCGATTTTCGAAAACATCGCTTCTGCTTGCATCAGGTACCCTATAGTGATTCTTCTTTAATTGGGTTCTCTAGTTTACCGATCGATTCAATGATTGTTACCATCTGATCTCCGTCTTTTAAATAAACCGGCGGTTTACGAGCGGCACCTACTCCTGGAGGCGTTCCGGTCAAAATGACTGTTCCAGGGAGAAGGGTGGTGCTACCACTTAAAAAAGCAACTAGGGTTTTTACATCAAAAATCATGTCCGAGGTGTTGGAGGATTGCATGACCTCTCCGTTTAACTCTAAGCTCATGTTTAAGTCATTTGGGTTGGGTATTTCGTCTGCGGTTACGAAATAGGGACCCAGCGGGCAGAAGGTATCGAAACTTTTTCCCCTGACCCATTGGCCGCCACTATAAATTTTTTGCCAGTCCCGAGCACTTACATCATTTGCGGTCATGTAACCTGCAACGTAGTCCAATGCGTTCGCAGCCAGAATGTTTTTACAGGGTTTTCCAATAACCACTGCGAGTTCTACTTCGAAATCAACGGAATCACTTTTCAGGAAGCGTGGGAGATAAACCGTTTCTTTGTGCCCGATGGCAGAGGATAGATTCTTTGCGGTTACCACCGGGTGTTCAGGGAATTTCTGGCCCATTTCCACGGCATGCTCACGATAATTCAGCCCGATGGCAAATATAGCTACGGGGGCAATAGGAGGAAGAAACTTAAGAGGGTTGATCTCAGTAGTGCTAGCGGTCCATCCGGTTTCCAGAGAACCTTCTGCACGCATGAACCCTTTTTCGGTTTCGACACAATACGCCGTTTGGTTCGATTCAGTAGTAACGCGTAAAATTTTCATTTTGTAGGTAGGTCCTTAAGTCAAAAGCCTGGAGAGTTAATGCGGTATCCGTCATCGTCCTGACCCTTGCCTGGCCAGTTCACGAGATCAATGTCTGACGTTTTTAGTGCGTGCAAGACTATTTGATTTAAGAAGGCTTCATAATGAAAGATGGCTAGAGGAGAGGGGAGTGGCGATTGAATTTCACGAAAAGGACCTGCTTTCTCAAATAGCGGTTTTAGTTTTTTGAATAAAGTCTGTTCTACCTTGTCATCCGTTGTGAAAACCCAATTGGGTGAAGGCTTATGGATATCTAACTGAAAAGGTCCATGGGAATAGGTGAATGCATCCAGAAGGTGCGGAGGTTGAATGAATAAAGTCTCTAAAAATTTACACGGTAAATTCTGAGCATATTCGGAGCATGAATTCGTGAAAACAAACCGAATAGTTTTACTTAAATCGTTAAGAAAACCCGAGGCTACATTTTGGGATAGCGTGAAGGTCTCAAGATGAGCCGGTATGGATTGGAGACTTTTCTGCCCGCCTAAATTTCCTGGCGCAATATGCTCGATGACCCTGCATACTTCGAAGAGTGAACAAAGCGGGCCGATGAACCTCGGTAAGATTTCGTATTCATTTTGATAAGGGTGAATCAGAAGGGTTACCCCTTCGCTTTCAAGCTTACGTAGAAGTTCAGCCCGATCCGATTTGCCGGCTGCTTCTTGCCCTTCGACGGTTGAAGACGTAAACAAGAGGGTCCCCGCAAATAAGTGGCGTTGCGAAAAGACGATCCCTGAATTTGGCGATAATCCTTGAGTAAAGATCGCTAAGTAGGGAGGGGGACCTGTGGGGATCTTGACCTTGGAATAAAAAGAACTTAAGGGCGCAAATTCCGCAGGAACCCCTATGCGGTTGAGGAGAAAAATAAGATAACGCGCTGAAGCTTCTGAGCTGCCTACACCCGTAGCAAGAACCCCCTTTTCTTTAAGATCCTCAGGAAGATCAGGAAGGGGGGACGTTACTTGACCACGAAGATGGTCCGGGAGAGAGTTAATTCTCTCCTGGACTCGATCATATCCTTTTGCTGACGACATTGTTTGACGTTACTCCGATTCGAGGAAAATCCAATTTTCCACATGTAAACCACTGCGATTTAGAGCATGAGCATATTCACTTTTTGTAACAAGACTATTCGGTGAGTTCATGACCATTTGAATGTTATCGCTCGGTAGATGGGTTTTTAATACTTGGAAGAGCCGGCTATAATCACGTTGGTCAAATGGGATTCCCAGTTTGGCATAGGACTCGGATGTGTTTGTGCTCTGGCCGCGTTCCAGCATCATTCGATCAATCGCATAGGCGCCAAATCCAGCTCCACGACCATCCTGATAGACCAAAACGACTGCACCCGATCCATAGCGGACGATGTGTTGTATGGCCTTTTGATATTTAGCTTTATTATCATCATTCTTTACAGGGAATCGGTCGAGAATCGACTCGCTTTGTATTCGGACAATAGGCCGTTCATAACTCTTAGGATTTCCGTGAGTGAGTACCACGCAATCATCTCCACTTACCAAATCAAAATAGACATGTACCCGAAACCAATAGGGCTCAAGCATGAGTCTTCCTAAGGGGTCTTCCGGATTTAGTTTCACCCGACGTTTAATTTCCTTCGGGTTAATTTTCAGCTTTAGACGGTTCCCACGCAGGGACTCAAAGGATTCGATGGGTGGATTCACACCGGATGAATAGTCATTCAGGGTATTATCACCCAAAAGCTTCACAACGATATCATAATTCATGACGACTTCGTTATCGATTTGAGAGATAGGTAAAAGGTAACTGGCCATGTAAATAAACCGTTGCGCGCTTTCTAGGCGGCGGGGTTTAAAAGGTACAACTTTTTCAGGAAGTTCCATATGCGCTAGCGATGCCGCTTGAGGTATATTTAAAGTATGACCCGAATCTTGTTTGGACTTAAGGTAGAATAAGTTAAATGGACCGGGTTCAAACTCGATGTTTTCCATTCGTTTTACAATCAGACCATTTCGTTCCATGGCGGCTACTTTATCCGGGTTGTTGGTTAAAACTACCCATTCCGCTTTAATGCCTAAAATATGAACAATATCTGATATGTTCAGATATTGGCGGTAGTCCTTTTTTAAACCCATGACGCGATAGGCTTCAAACGTAGAAAGTTTTTCATCACTTGCCTGAACCAACATGCGATCTCTCGCTTTTGAGGAATAGCCCACACCACGTCCTTCCTGAAGAAGATAAAAGAGTACGCCTTGGCCGCTTTCTGAAATCTTTTTCATGGCCCCTTCCAGTTGCTGTACGCAATCACAATCGCATCCACCTAAGGTCTCACTCGTCACACAACTTGAATGCATTCTGGTATACAATTCAGTTGCCTCGGAAACGTTTCCGTAGGTGAGAGCGATGATATATCCTTTATGAATGATATCTTGAAAAATACTGGCATTGAAATCCCCGTAGCGGGTTGGCACAACCGTTTCTGCAACAAAAACCGTTGTACCATGCATGGGATGAGCGGTTTCTTCTTCGGGTTTGTATTGAGAGGCATCGACGGAATATTGGTGCAACCAATCTGGCATTTGTTTAAAATCGACGACTACATCGTTCAAATGGTCTTCGGTTGGAAGGGTGGCTGTTTTTTCTGAATCACTCATGGTTTTGTGCCGGTTCTTAATAATTAATAATTGTCACCACTAAGAATCGCTGATCCGGCGAGGTTGTCAATGAATGAGGGTAGGTTGAATATTAGTTTCTTCAGGAAACTACAATTTTGATGCAATCCTACATTTTAGTCGTTAAACGATTCGGGAACCAAAAAGGTCTTTTCTCATTTGCTGGTTTGCATCACCTTGGCGAAAGTTTTCTTCCTCTTCATAATTTAGGTGTCCGTGTGGAGCCGCAAAAATTTGTTTGGGTCCCATATGTGCATTTGCGGCTGCCCATTGTCCGGGTGGCGGGACGGAAGGATCGAATACTGCACACTCGAAATGGATAGGGATCTCTACTTTTTGTAAATGTGTTGCAGCGTCATAGTATCGTAGGATTTCTTCAATCGCAGGGTCTTGTAGCCATCGTTCCCTCACCGATTTCCCGCTACCATTACATTCGTGGCGGAGACGGAAATGATGAAACGCAAAGGTGACTTGTCGAAGTTCGGCTGAGCGATAACGTTTCTCCCAGGGCAACATGAGCCCACCTAATCCTCCCCCGAAACTGCCACCAACGTAATGAAAGTCATCTAGTTTTCCCTTACTGATTCCAATCAGAACGTCTATAGCCCGCCATAATGCAGCCACACAGGAAAGCAGAAGATAGGTCTCTTTGGATTCAATTCCATATAGAACATGTTTAGATGAGTCATTTTGTGGAAGTCGGGGATCCTGCGAAGGATCAAACCCAGGAGCAACAGGCAAGAGCACGGCCCGATCGTTTCTGCATAAGGAGGTGTCGGGTCCTTCTCGTCCTCCATAGCCATGGCCCACCACCATTCCAAGTTTCAGATCCTGGATTTTCTCTGGAAGGTATAACCAGCCGCCGACTCGATAGTTCGGCCATACGGTGTAGTCTACCCGAAATAATTTTTGTCCATCAACCGGAGAGATGAGTTCGTTTGTTCGAAGATCTAATGGGACCTCCATGGCTTTTGTGTAAGCCCCTTTCCAGAAATTTTCAAAATCATCTGGCTCATCAAAGGGGGAGGAGGCCTTCCGAAGCTCTGCTTCATCAAAGCCGTAGCGTGGGTCAAAAGTAAAGGAATGGTCTGAGAGGTCAGTCATGGTATTCAGGAGGAGAGTGAAACCCGGCCTTGTTCTGAAGTGGAAAGGCAACTTGCAAGCTGCCGTATCCAAAGGAGTTTACTTTCAGGAATCGACAGAGAACAGTCACTATTTTTCTTGGCTATTCTTTTTTACTGCTTCTCCGTCCGCCATGGTTTTTTTATCTATCCCATTCGCTACTTTTTCCTTAGCTTCACCTGCAGTATCGAGTTGTTCAGAGGTCCATTCTTTTGTTGTTTTAACAGCTTTGCTGGTAGCCTTGGAAATGATTTCTGCATTCTCATCAAAACTTTTTTTAACATCTTGCGAAAGTTCATTTAAGGTATCTGCAGTAGTGGAAAAGGCCTCATCGGCTTGTTTACCTGTTTCTTCAAGACTTCGGGTTCCGTTTTCATTTGAACAAGATAAGATGCTCAATGCTACTAGAAGTATGCAAATGGGATAAGCTATATTTTTCATCGTGTTTTTTCTCTAAGGGTTAACCCATATTAATTAGTGAAACCAAATCCGGGTAGTGTTTTGCTACACTAGATTTTAAGCTTTGAGCGAGATCTTTTTGTTTTCCTACGGGAACGCCTAACGAACTGAGGCCTTTGCTTAAATCCATAAGAGCTTTCGCTTTGTCGTTGCCTAACGAACTCGCCAATCCTCCGAACAGACCGGATTTGATGATTGGAGCGTTTGCGATCAGTTCATCACAGCCAGGAATGGCTTTTTGAATCATAGCGAACTGGTCGGCTTGGATGTGTTTGCGTAATTGGCTGAGCACAAGGCCTAGAGCGCCGGTCGCTTGGGCTTCGGATAAGTTGTGAGATGCAATGAGGTCTTTAAGTAATGGATTATCGAGCATAGACTTTAAAGGTAGTTGGGTTGAGAGTGGTAAGGAATAGGGTCTGGAAAATTAGCTTGTTGAAATCCGCGTAAGCGAAGCGCGCAACTGTCACAGATGCCACAGGCTTCATCTTCGTTTTGATAACAGGACCACGTCAACTCTAGTGGGGCCTTTAAAGCTAATCCTTCTTGAATAATTTCCACCTTGGTAAGGTGGATGATCGGAGTTTCGATGGCGATCCGGGTTTCCGGCTTTGTACCTGTCGCAATCACTTGATTGAAGGCTTCGAAAAACTCCGGCCGGCAATCGGGATATCCTGAGCTATCTTCCGAAACCGCTCCAATAAAGAGTTTTTGCGCACCCAGAACTTCTGCCCAACTCACTGCAATCGCAAGGATATTTGCATTTCGGAAGGGGACATAGCTGGTGGGGATTTCCGTGCTACTCAAATCGGCATCCGTGATCTTCATTTTCGAGTCCGTGAGACTGCTACCACCAATCTTGGACAGATGCGTGATGTCCACATCCAATTGATGATTCACATCAAAGGCCTTCGCTAAATCCAAAAAGGCCTGATGCTCCCTTTTTTCGGTTCGCTGCCCGTAGTTCAAATGGAGGAAAGCCAGTTCGTAGTCCTGAGCCGCAATCGCCGCGGTAACGCAACTATCCAGCCCACCACTTACCAGAATGACCGCCAAGGGGAGGGAGGTATTTGTCATTTTTGATTTGTCATTAGATGTTTGTTTATCTGTCATCATTCATCAGGGATCAAATTATAACTTGTCACTGGCCAAATCGGAGAGCTCGGAACGTTCGCCTTGCTCCAAGGTGATGTGCGCGTACAAGCCTTCACCTTTCATGCGCTCGATTAAATAGGTAAGTCCGTTGGATTGAGTATCCAAATAAGGGTGGTCGATTTGGAAGATATCTCCGGTCAACACAATCTTCGTTCCTTCTCCCGCGCGAGTGATAATGGTTTTGACTTCGTGAGGGGTTAGATTCTGTGCTTCGTCTACAATAAAGTAGATACGGTTCAGGCTGCGTCCTCGAATGTAGCTCAAGGCGGAGATGACCAGTTTTTCATCCTCAAGCATCTTCCGTACTAGTTCCGACTGTCCGGTTTCCTCACCCCCGTTTTGATTTTGAATCACGGACAAGTTATCGTACATGGGTTGCATATAGGGGTCGAGTTTGGCTTTGATTTCACCCGGAAGAAACCCAAGGTCTTTGTTACTCAACGGCACTACGGGGCGGGCAAGATAAATTTGCCGATACCGCCGACGATTTTCCAAACTGGCAGCCAGAGCCAGCAAGGTTTTACCGGTTCCGGCTTTTCCTGAGATGCTTACCAGCGGAATATCATCATTCAATAAGGCTGCCAATGCGAAGACCTGCTCAGCATTCCGGGGCGTAATGCCAAAAACACTTCGCTTATCAACGCGTTTTAAGGTTTGGGTATGTGGATCATAGGTGGTTAGGGCGCTTTTCCGATGATTCTTGAGAATAATATGTTCATTGGCTATCAAAGGCGTTTCTAGATCTAATTCACTCGCTTGAATTTCAAAAGGAACCTGATACAAGGCTTCGACTAATTCTTCGGATACATCCGTAACCGTTCGTTTACCTGTGTATAGCGTATTGATATCGGCAACCTGATCGTTTCGATAATCTTGGGAACGCAAGCCGACGGATTTGGCTTTCATTCTCAAATTGACGTCTTTGCTTACAAGAAGTACCTCTTGGTCCGAAGATTTGCTTTTGAGTTGCAGGGCCACATTCAAAATTTGGTGGTCTGGCTTATTAGGGCTAAAGAGCCCTTCCAGATCCGGATGCATCTTGTGTTCGATGACGATACGGAGATTTCCCTGATCGGGACCCATGGAAATACCGATATCAAACAGAGCTTCTCCGCTCATGCTATCCAGCTTGCGCACAAATTCGCGGGCATGGAAATTGATCGATTCATTCCCCTTTTTGAAATTATCTAGTTCCTCGAGAACAGTGATGGGGAGGGCAATGTCATGCTCCTTAAATTGATGGATGCAGCTACTATCGTGGAGGATGACATTCGTATCGAGGACAAATATTTTTTTCATAGGGTCAGATAAATGAGAATAGGAAGAAGTTAGCAAATTAAAAAGAGCCGGGGGGCCGACTCTTTTCAAGGGCTCCGAAACTCGGAAAAAGATCTAAATCTCTTTCCGAGTTACGGAATATAGGAGTAAAACAAATCGCTGTCAACGACTGTTCGAGCTTGCCTCTTTTTCATCTTGGGCACTGCCCATAACTGCTCCACCTGCAGCGCCGACGGCACCACCTACAGCAGCACCTTCAAGTCCACGTCCACTTTGGTGTCCAATGACGCCGCCAATTACGGCTCCGCCAATTCCGCCCATGACGGATTGTTGCTTGGTATTTACGGATGAGCCATCAGAAGCGCATCCGGTAAATAGGGTTGCTCCTGCGAAAAGTACGGTACAAACTACTAGTTTCATAATCAGATCTCCATGTAGGGGTTTATCTACAAGTCTTAGTCGATCAGACGGGCGAAACCGTTCAAGAATAATGTAAAAATATTTATTGAGGCTGGAAGATAGAAGTTGGGAGATAGGAGATGGTGGTCCCTTGAAGCCGATTCTCCTTCCCCCTCTTGACCGATTCAATACCTAAGGTCGGATCACTTCAGGGCAAGATGGCCGATGACCGAATATTCATAATCTCTTAACCAATACCTAACTCAACATCACTTGACTCTATAGCTTAGGTTATAGAATGTGCACCCCATCAGAGACCTGTACTTTGCAGATCCTGTTGCGACACATACAAAACTCTCCTAACCTAAGGAAATATAACAAATGACTAATTCTACTCTTCTTAAGACCTTTGCGATTGCTGGTGCACTTGCTTTAGGCACCTCTGCGATAGCTGCAGAAAAAATCGTAATTAAAGGTTCTGACACCTTGGGCGCCAAAATGGTTCCTCAGATTGCTGAAGCCTTTAAAGCGGAAAACCCCGATATCACCTTCGAAATTGCTGCGGAAGGTTCTTCCACCGGTGTTAAAGCCATTATTACCGATATGGCTGACCTCGGAATGTCTAGTCGTGACGTGCGTGAAAAAGAAATTGCTGAAGCCAAATCCAATGGTGTTGATATGCAGACTATTGTGGTGGCTAAAGATGCGATCGCGGTAATTGTGAACGAAAAGAACCCGATCAGCAAATTATCTGTTGAACAGATTGGCGCAATCTTCACAGGTAAAATTGCCAACTGGGCCGGCATTGGCGGAAAACCCGGTGATATCTCCGGTTACACCCGTAACACCTCCTCTGGAACCTATAAAGTATTCCAGTCTCTCGCCATGAACAAAGAAGATTATGGTGACCAGACTCAGAAAATGGCTGGCAACGAAGCCATTGCTTCCGAAGTAGCCAATAATGAAAACGGAATCGGTTATGTCGGATTGGCGTACATCGACACCCCCGGCATAAAAGTTGTGATGGTGAACGGCGTAGCTCCAAGTAACGAAAGCGTAAATGACGGTTCCTACGTATTGGCCCGCCCACTTTATTACTTGAGCAACGGCGAACCAACAGGATTAGCGAAACAATTTGTTGATTTCTCTCTCGGACCTAAGGGACAGAAAATCGTTTCTGATATACATTTCGTACCAGTTAACTAAGGTTGTCTGAAAACCCCGCTGGAGCATTTTGAATGCTCCAGTGGGTCTTTTTACTCTTTTTTACATTAATTTTTTCTGTAGTCTTCACACTTATGAGTCCTAAACCCCAAGATTCCTCCTTTTCAGCCGAATCGATTAAAAAGCAGGGTGGGGGCATGTTTGGTGTCGAGTGGGCCACCCTTATTAAGGTCTTTTTCGGTGGAAACGCGTTCATTGCCATGTTTGTATTGGCACTCATTACCATTTTCCTCTTTAAAGAGGGCGGGCAATTTTTCCCGCAGTATCGTAAAGATATGCAACTGTACCGATCATCCGGTCAGGAGTTTGTAGGGCTTCTCAAGAAAGAGGTCGACCAATTTGATAGTCTCCAAAAGGAACTGAACCAAGTTCAGGTGAAAATTCTCACTGACCTTTATGAGGAAGGAAAAGAATGGGAAGAGGTCACGAAACTGACAGCTCCCTTTCAAGCCTTCGTACAAACGGCAGGTGCCTCTGCGGATCCTTTGCGGAACGTCGTGAAGGAAGCGATCGATGTAACCGTAGCCGCCAAAGAAAAAGTGGTAGTGAACTATACCCGTCGAGGAATTACCGGGATTGATCTAACCACCCTAATGACAGACGAAGAGTCTGCCGCTTCCCTGAAACTCTCCCGCGATACGGTTGTAGAGATGATGCCTCGAATCGAGGAAGCCCACAAGGCCTTCCGGCAAAACCTGGAAACCACATTATCATCCATTCCTGTAGTAGAGCTTCTCGCTGCAAGAGAAGCACTAGATACCTATGTCAAAAGCGCGGAAGACTTTTTGAAGGAAATTCCAAAGTTTAACAAAAAACTCGAAAATTATAATCCAGAGAGACCCTACACCATGTTCCAGACCTTCACGGGCTTTCTGTTTGGAAGCCAATGGACCACCAACAGTTCTTGGCAGGACTTTTACGGGATATGGCCCCTTTTAAGTGGTTCGTTGCTGGTGACTTCTGTCGCCTTGTTCTTTGCGGTTCCCATCGGAATTTTCGCCGCGGTGTATGTGAACCAAGTGGCTACACCTCAGGAACAAAACCTCATTAAACCTTATATCGAATTCATTTCCGCGATTCCTTCCGTGGTCATCGGATTTTTTGGAGTCATGGTTTTTGGTGAGAGTCTTCGAGCGTTATCCCAGTTGGATTCGCTTGCCTGGGTTCCTTTCTTTCCCCTTAGCGAACGACTCAACGCCTTTACGGCGGGCGGATTGCTTGCGTTGATGGCGGTTCCCACGATTTTCACTTTGGCAGAAGACGCATTAAATAATGTACCCAAAGCCTTTACCGAAGCTTCGGAAGCTATGGGTGCCACCCGATGGCAAACTATTTGGCGGATTCAAATTCCGACGGCCCTTTCTGGAATCATTTCAGCCGTGTTATTGGGATTTGGTCGGGTGATTGGGGAAACCATGGTGGTGTTGCTCTGTGCGGGTAACCGAATTGCGGTTCCGAATGTAAGTGAAGGTTTTGGTACCTTCTTTGAGCCAGTGCACACTATGACCGGAATCATTGCTCAGGAAATGGGGGAGGTTGTGCCGGGTAGTATACATTACCGCGCTTTGTTCTGCGTGGGAATTTTCCTCTTTTTCCTTTCGTTGCTTATCAACTATGTGGCTCAAGTGATTGTTCGCCGCTACAAAATATCTGCTGGTTGATCTCTTATGAATGATTCCTCCTCCATTTTCGCGGCTCGTCGCTCGCCAGCTAAATCCTCTCAGACGTTTTTCTTCTGGTGGTTTCGTTTGGCCACTTATTTTGTAATAGTATCCGCAAGTTTTCTGTTTTTGAGGATTATTTTTGAAGGGTCGATTACCGTCTTTCGATCTAGTTTTCCTTTTATAAATACCAGCTTTTTCACTCAAAGTCCCCAAACGCTGTATGTGTTTCCTTGGGATGATGATGCGCTCACGCAAGAGCAACTAGCTGCGGTGGCTCAGGTCGAAGCTGAAATTCGTGAAGAAATTCCTGAAAAAGAAGCCTATTTTGCGGCTGCGATTTCGGAGGCCAAAGTCAAAAAAGCCGAAACCAAAGCCGCGATCAAAATCGCTTCGCATAAAATTCATGACCTTAAAAAGCAACGGAAGAAAATAGAGAAGCGGGTAGACAAAGCCACCAAGGCGATTCAGCAATTAGATAAAAAACAGCAACGCTTGTTCGATCAGGATGCGGATCCGGAAACCTTAGCCAGCAAGCGTGAAGCTATTCTGGAAGCTCTCGAGCAACGTAAAGAACTCTTTGCCGAAAAAGCAGCCGTGGAAAAAATATTGGGAGAGCAAGCCGCTCTTAGAAATCAATTGAGGTCTCAACTACCCGAAAACCTAAGCGACGAATCGGAACGGGTCCTTGAAAATCTTCAGGCATCCTTGCGCTGGCCGATGCCTGGCTACTTCGAAGAACAAAATAGGGAAGAAGCGGAAATCAATCAGAAGTACGATGCAGAACGCTTAGCACTTGAAACAAAATACGAAGCTAAAATTTCTCGAAAACAAGGTGTGATGGCCAAGAAATCTCTGCAAGAGCGACGGAATGATAGGGTGGCGGACGTCGAAAGTGAACGTGAAGAAAAACTCTCGAAAGCCCTAAGTTTTGAAGCCGGGGATGTGGAATTCCGAGGGGTGTATTCGCGTAAAGTGGATGCAGCTGGAATAAATCCCAAAACGTATTCGTATAGCGGCGGAGGTATTTTCCCCGCTATTGTCGGAACCGTGCTGCTCGTTCTAGGTTCGATGACCATTGCCTTAATTTTGGGGATTTTTTCAGCTATCTATTTAAGTGAATACGCAAAACCAGGTCCGTTCCTGAATGTGATTCGCCTTTCGATTCTCAACTTGGCGGGCGTTCCTTCCATTGTATTTGGTCTGTTCGGACTCGGAATGTTCGTGCTCTTCTTTGATTGGAATGTTTCGCTTTTAGCTGGTTGTTTTACTTTGGCCTTTATGGTCTTACCCGTAATTATTACAGCTTCGGAAGAGTCGCTGCGTTCTATTCCACAAGGATTCCGCGAAGGCTCTCTCGCTCTAGGGGCGACCAAATGGACCTCGATCCGAACCAACGTACTTCCCTATGCCCTTCCCGGTATTTTAACCTCATCCGTTTTGGGCGTGGCTCGGGTAGCCGGCGAGACCGCTCCGATCATGTTTACGGCCGCTTATGCTCTACGCGATAACCTACCCTGGGAAGGGCTGGATAATCCCTTCGACTTTTTCTTTCAAGGGGTGATGGCCTTACCGTATCATATCTATGTGGTAAGTTCGAAAATCCCTCAAAATGTGTACACCGAACGCATGCAATATGGAACCGCTTTTGTGTTCCTAGTGATTGTTGCCGGAATCGCCTTTTCCTCCATTATGCTCCGTATTAGGATGCGTAAAAAATATAAATGGTAACCGCACTCCCTTTTTAACGTCCTCCTACCCTGAGAAAATCTATGCCTGACGAAAAAATATTAATTCCTACCCCCCAAGTTAACCGGCCGACTTCGGATCTATCTGGGGCCAAAACCCTGATCGAAGTGGATAACTTAGATTTTTATTACGGTAACAAACAAGCGCTGTGCGATATCAATCTGGAGATCCCAGAGAAGTTGGTCACCGCGTTTATTGGTCCCTCCGGTTGCGGGAAAAGTACCTTGCTACGTTGCTTTAATCGTATGAATGATTTGGTCGATGTTGCCCGAATCGGTTCCGGGGAAATCAAGATTCATGGGGTGGATATTAACGGGAATGATGTCGATGTAATCGAGCTCCGTAAACGGGTAGGGATGGTGTTCCAAAAATCGAACCCTTTCCCAAAAAGTATTTATGAAAACATCACCTACGGACTTCGTATCCGCGGGATCAAAAAGAAATCATACCTCGACGAAGTCGTTGAACGCAGTCTGCGTGGAGCCGCTCTTTGGGACGAAGTGAAAGATCGTTTAAACGATAGCGCTTTAGGAATGTCCGGCGGACAACAGCAACGCCTCTGCATCGCCCGCGCCATCGCCGTAGAACCTGAAATCATCCTCATGGACGAACCTTGTTCTGCCTTGGACCCTATTGCTACCGCTCAGATCGAAGAATTGATCGACGAATTGAAAACCGATTACACCATTGTCATCGTGACCCACAACATGCAACAGGCCACCCGCGTGTCCGATAAGACGGCCTTCTTCTACCTCGGCAAACTAATCGAATTTGATGAAACCGCCCGTTTATTCAGCAACCCAGACAACAAACAGACCGAAGATTATATCACCGGTCGATTTGGCTGAGCGTGGCCGGCTCCCTTTAGGGCCCGGAGAATCATAGTCGATGCGGCATTTACCGTGGCGTAAACGCCTACAGCCACACACACCCAAACAGAACGAAGATTAGATCACTGCTCGATTTGGCTGATGGTGGCCGGTTCCCTTTAGGGCCCGGAGAATCATAGTCTATGCAGCATTCTCCGTGGCGTAAACGCCTACGGCCACACACACCCAAACAGAGCAAAGATTAGATCACTGCTCGATTTGGCTGATGGTGGCCGGTTCCCTTTAGGGCCCAGAGAACTATATTCGATGCGGAATTTTCCGTGGCGTAAACGCCTACGGCCACACTTATCCAAACAGACCGAATATTAGATCACTGCTCGAATTGGCTGAGGGTGGCCGGTTCCCTTTAGGGCCCGGAGAATCATAGTCGATGCGGCATTTACCGTGGCGTAAACGCCTACGGCCACACTTATCCAAACAGACCGAATATTAGATCACTGCTCGATTTGGCTGAGAGTGGCCGGTTCCCTTTAGGGCCCGGAGAATCATAGTCGATGCGGAATTTTCCGTGGCGTAAACGCCTACGGCCACACTTATCCAAACAGACCGAATATTAGATCACTGCTCGAATTGGCTGAGGGTGGCCGGTTCCCTTTAGGGCCCGGAGAATCATAGTCGATGCGGCATTTACCGTGGCGTAAACGCCTACGGCCACACTTATCCAAACAGACCGAATATTAGATCACTACTCGATTTGGCTGAGAGTGGCCGGTTCCCTTTAGGGCCCGGAGAATCATATCCTATACGGAATTTTCCGTGGCGTAAACGCCTACGGCCACTCTTACCCAAACAGATCGAAGATTATATCACTGCTCGAATTGGCTGAGGGTGGCCGGTTCCCTTTAGGGCCCGGAGAATCATAGTCGATGCGACATTTTCCGTGGCGTAAACGCCTACGGCCACTCTCTAAAATCGTAGTCCTGCGGTTATGCCACTATTGCGTCCGACGCCATCCACTCCGCTACCTATCTCACGATAGGTTTCGTCGGCTAAATTTTCAATAAAGACACTAAGGTTGAGTTTCCCATCGTCACTGTTCCATCCGATTAGCAAATCAACTATTTCATAGCCCGGCATACTTCCATCGGGGTTTCCAGCCACGGTGAGGCGAATATCTCCTGAGTCATCGGACGCCACATCATCGTAGTCATCATGCCAGCGCATCTGAAGTAAGGCCCACCAATTATTTTTGTATTCAAGCTTAAGACCCAAACGCCCATAAAGTCTGTTTGCTCTGGAAATGTTATCTCGGAAGATCGATCCATCTGCTTGAGGCACATCTTTGCTTGCATCCACCAACGAAATGGATCCTACCACTGCGAGACGAGACGTTTTGAAATCTTTCCCGACATCCCAAGCGGACTCAAAGCCTTTGAGTTCGGCATCTTCGATATTGGTAAATACGGCCTGCTCTCCTCTGAAATCCCTCTGAATCAATTCATCCAGCTCGGTGTGAAACAGGGTGACTGCCATCCAGTTCTGTTCGCTATCCCATTTCCATCCCCCCTCATAGGTCAAGCTGGTTTCGGGTTTCAAGTCGGGATTCCCTACCGCTACATCTCCGCTCGAACCACGATCCACCGCCCCATCCAGGTTGATTAAATTAGGAGCGCGAAACCCTTTGGATACCCCTGCAAACAAACGGTGGGTTTCGCTTAAAATCATCTCTCCCCGCAGACCACCCGAAAAATCATCCGCATTCCCCTCCACCTCTCCAAAGGACCAGTCGTATCGACTGTAGCGCAGACTGGAAAGTAGTCGAAATTGCTCGTTAATGCTCCAGTCATCTTGGCCAAAAATACCTATACTTTGATAGTCACTCTCATCGGATATCGTGGTGTTGTTTGCCCAGTTTTCGGGGCGGAAGGCCGTAGCATTTTCTACCGAAGCTCCACGAAATTCGTTGTATGCATTATCGGTCGTTTCAAAAATATAGGTTCCACCCCACGTCACTTCATGTTGACGCTCCTCGCCCCAAAAACTTGTGGCCTGGATATCCAATCCCAGCGCGTTGAGTTGGTCGTCATATTCTCTTCGGCGATAGTTGGATCCGCCATCACGCAAATCTTCGCGGGTCTGCTCTTCGGAAAACTGATGCCACCACAGGGTGGTTTGCAAGCGCTCTAAAACATCTGACCCGACCTGCCATTGATCGCGTAGATGAATGTAGCTAAACTCCTGTGGGTCATAGAACCGGGAGATACGGTTTTCTTTGCCTGTATTCTCAAAGTAGCCATCGGGCCTTGGAGCATCTAGTTGTTGAGAAATCCCACTTTTCACCTCTACGACTCGGTCGTCGAAACCAAAATAGGCCAAACGTAAAGCAGCTGCGCGTTCGTCATAGGCGGTATTGGGAATGGCATCATAGCTTTCCTTATCTGGACCAAATACATGATCTTTAAAGTCTTTGCCTCCTTCTCTATCATGAAAGTTGCTACCAGAAAGTTCCAAGGAATAAGCCCAAGCTCCATTAATACCATCCACTCCGCCTTGAAGCGTCCAGCCGTTTCCCGTATCTATTCTTGTAGCGATCCACGTAGAAGCTGGTTCGGCTACACCTCGCCCAGCGCTTTCTAAACGGAAATCCAAAGCACCCGTCAGTCCATCCGACCCATTTACAGCTGAGGACGCTCCCAGCACGGCATCAATAGACGATAGACTCATGTCTGGAAGTAAGGCCGAATACTGGTTAGGCCCTGGACGCATCATGGCGTGATTAAATCGAACGCCATCCAAAAGTAGCAGGGCCTGTTCCCCAGTTAATCCGCGTATAAAGGGACTTGCTTGATTCGGAGCCGTTCTCTGAATAAATACGCCTGGACCATAATTAAAACGATCCAAAGCGGTTCGGCCTGTTCTCGAATCTAACTCATCTGCATCCACTCGATAAAACGCATAGGGTTGTTCAAATGGGCGTTTGTTGGATCGGGTAGCACTCACTTCTAAAGGCTCCATACGAACGACCTCATCCGCAAAACTCATAAACGAAAGCAGGCTCAAGCAGAAAAATAGTCGATTCATAGGGTCTCCAATTGGGTTGAGCAGGGAACTAACCCAGATCAATGATTTTAGTTTAGGAATTTTTTTAAAAAGGATCGCTGGCTGCTAGGCGGCAACCGTTGTAGGTGCCGGCTGGCAGCCAGCGCTCCGCTGATGAGGAAATTACTCACCCCAAGGCTCAAGCACGCTTGAGCACTCCAAGGCGCTCCGCGCATACGTCAGTCCAAAACCATCTCTTCATTCACCAATCCGCGTTTCATGTGAATGAGTTGATCGATACTGGCGGTGAAGCTCTCGGGTTCATGGGCGAAGGTTCCGTCGCGTGATTTATTGATAAGTTTCAGAATCCACTGAATCACTTCTTCATTTTCTACTCGGCCGTGAGTGAGTTGCTCGAGGTTGCCGAAACGCCAAAATTTTTCTAAAGTGGCTCGTAACGCCTTCGGGTCATTCAATAGCCCTCCGGCTTTCACCTCTTCGTCGTCTCCTCCGGTGAACACCCTCAACACAAACAGCAGAACGGTGATCGCAAGAAAAAAGAAATCGGGAAGTTTATCTAGAGGGGTGAATACTGGAGAATAGGTATCCAAATCGATGCCCTTCAATTGACCGTTTCGGCTAATCATCAGGTTACCATTTTTTAGGTCATTAATCGCGTAATTTAATCCGTGGCATTCCTCTAGCCAGAGTAGGGTGCTGGTAAGGACATCCATTGATTGGGAAAGCGAAAGGGGGTCTGTGAAGGGGAGAGCTATTCGTTCACTCCGCCATTTTTCTCCCTCTGTGGACTTGATCACTCGCAGGTATTCTCGTTTAAGATCCTGAACCGAGGTTCGGAGAATCGGCGGACGGTACACGCTGGCATGCTCGTTGCCAGTGACTCCAATCAAGTTATCCAAGGTGTCGCCATCGACCAACTGCAAAATATGGTAGGTGCTATCGATTTGTTTCAGTTTACCCGCGTCATAAATCCGGATCACATGCGGGCATTGAGAGAGGCCGCGACTGATATCCATAATCGTGTCCACGGCTTGAATCGCTTCCTTTTTTTTCCCTTTCCGTACGCGATCTACTTTAATCGCCACATGCTCAGGATAACTACTATTTTTTAGATTAACGGCTTCGTAAACTCGTCCAAATTGCCCCATACCCAGCTGACGAATGATGACATATCCGATATCTTTCAAGTGTGGGTATAATTTCTTCCAAGCGTTATAATCTTCCTGATCTAAAATCCCATATTTACCCTTTTGCGGGGAGGGTGTCTCGATTTTACGTTTTTTCACCCAGTCAACGTCCATGGGGGCGGCCCATTCCAGGATCCCAGGCATCACCCCGGCCAAACTAATTCGCAAATACCGCTGATCCAGGTAGTCACGGACCACCACTTGGCTCACGTCCCAGCAGGTTTTGTAGTTTTTTTCTTTGGTGAGAAAACTTAGGTCGTTTAACATCCTGAAATAACTGCTTCGCAGGTAGAGATGCTTCTTTTTGATGTCATCCCGTTCCGCCACAAAATCCATGTATACGTCGCCCATCTCATTGGGGATGAGTTTCCCTTTTTCTTTTCCATCGAAAAGTAACTGGATGGTGATGAAACTGACTTTGGTGGTGAGTACAATCCGATCACGGAAGCGGTCACGCGGATAGCTTGAATATCCTAGCTGGGAAATAACTCGCCGTATCACCGGCCATAGAATCCCAAGCTTCTGCATATCTGAGACATTTTTACCTGCGGAAATAAGGCGGTCATTAACCGCTTTTAGGGTGGAGGCCCTAAGAACAATATCGGTCTCAATAGGGTTTAAGTTTTCGTCAAAGCGCACTTCGCGTGTTCCCATACTGGGAAGGGGGTGGGTAGCATGCACATGCAACTGGGTTGAGAAATTAGTACCGTTCTCGAAAATCAGTTCTTCAAAAACCTCGAGGGCCACCGTGGAGCCACCTAAAAAATTTCGCACTAACTCGATACCATCATTTAGCTTAGACGCCCATTTTTTCGATTCGTCATTTCGAGCATGGAAGTGAATTTTGTGCGCTTCTTTATCCAGTTCCACATCGAGATCGAGAAAATGATTTCGGCGCTCTTCCCAAGGTGTTTTGAGGTAGGCGATCCATTCCTCCGGTTCCCCTGAAAAAACCGTGGTAGTGTGGGTGGTCTTCCCTCGATGGGTCGGATCGCGAGAAAGCGTGAAATCGGGTAGATGTTCACGAAAAAGTTCCTTCAAACCTAAAAATTCTTTGATTGGACTCATCTTAATGGGTTAGGGATTAGGTCTTTTCTTTGATGGAATTGCGATGAAATGTCACTGCTGGACTTCACAAAATTCATGGGATCGATTGCGACAACGGAGGAGGGGTCTCCCGACCCGTCATCCCCCAAGACCCCTTATCGGAAATGATCGCGGGGACCGGAGACGCCCCATTTCACTACCCACTGGATCAGGGACGCCCCCGCCCACTGCCAATTTTTAGTTCGCTTGTCCTATTTTACCATTGCCTAAGTACACTCAATCTAGGATGACCTATACTCACACGCATCGTAATAGGTACATCATGGAAGCACTATCAAATCTCTTATCTCAACTTAGCGGCATTGTTTGGGGCCCCCCGATGGTCATCCTCTTGTTTGGAACCCATATATTTCTGACCTTTCGCTTAGGATTCATGCAAAAGTATATTTTCCGAGGGATCCGCGATTCGGTTCGTAAGGAACCGAATAGCCCAGGGGAGGTAAGTCCTTTCGGAGCTTTAACCACGGCCTTGGCGGCCACGGTGGGAACAGGTAATATCTTCGGAGTGGCTGGGGCGATTGCCGTAGGTGGACCTGGTGCATTGGTTTGGATGTGGTTGACGGGCGTATTTGGGATAGCGACAAAGTACGGAGAGTGCCTGCTTTCGGTGAAATATCGTGAAAAACATCCGGACGGGCACTATGTGGGTGGACCAATGATGGTGCTGGATAAAGGTTTAGGTATGAAACCTTTAGCAATAGTTTTTGCCGCTTTCACTGCGATCGCCGCTTTTGGAATTGGGAATATGGTGCAGTCCAACACTCTGGCGGGAATGGTGGATAAGATTTCTCAGGACAGTAGTTGGTTCCCGCATATTCCGACGTGGGGAACCGGATTACTTCTGACAAGTATCACGGCTGTGGTTATTTTAGGGGGGATTAAATCGATCTCCAAAGTTTGTAGTGTTTTGGTGCCCTTTATGGCTTTGATTTATGTGACAGGCTGCGTGATTTTCATTATAATGCGTATTGAAAATATGCCCTCCACCTTTCACCTTATCCTAACCAGTGCGTTTAAGGGGCAGGCCGCTGTAGGAGGTTTTTTAGGAGCGGGTATTGCGAAAACCATGCAAATGGGAATCGCCCGTGGACTCTTTTCTAATGAAGCGGGGATGGGAAGTGCGCCGATTGTCGCGGCCGCTGCCCGAGCATCAAATCCAGCTCGGCAGGCCTTGATCGCCGCTACTGCTACTTTTTGGGATACGGTGGTGATCTGTTTGCTCACCGGTCTGGTAATCGTAGAATCCGGGGAGTGGGTGAATACGGTCGATAAACAAGTGCTTAGCCAGCTCGCCTTTGGCCATATTCCGGTTTTGGGTCCTTTTATTCTGACCTTCGGTCTCCTCACCTTTGTCATCTCCACGATTCTTGGATGGTCCTATTACGGCGAGCGAGCGATGGAATATTTGTTTGGCGCTAAATCCATTTTCCCTTACCGAATCGCCTGGGTGGTTGCGGTGATGGTCGGTTCGGTTGTGCAAATTGACGTGGTGTGGAATTTTGCGGATGTTGCCAATGCGCTCATGACTATTCCTAACTTGATCGGGCTTCTGTTGCTGAGCGGCGTCATCGCCAAAGAGACTCGAGAGTATTTCGCGAAGTAAAAACGGAGGTTGGGCTCTTGTCTGCCGAAGGCACGATTCTAGCCCGACGTATGCCTTTGCGAGTATGTCGGGCTGGAAAGCCCAACCTCCGTTGGTGGAGTTCTTTCTTGCTATTGGCTAGGAAAAGGGCATTCCAATTAAGACCTAATTCGGAAACTCTATGAAAAAACTTTTTTTGCTCTGTATCTTTTTATCCGCTCCTTTATTCGCTCAAAAAAATGTGACCGTAATGGTTAAAGAGCATGATAAACGAATGAAGTCATTCCCAGAGCGTCCCTATGGAAAAGACGATTTATCCTACGGAGTATATTTGGATATTTTCGACGGGATGGGGGGCTGGCGTTTAGGTGGGAGTTATGCATCGGGACTCAATGGTTTCGGTGAGGCGGATACTGTAATTACTCCAGAGATTACGTTGTTGGGTCAGGAAGGAATTTGGATGACGGGCGTTTCGGTAATGATGGATTACATCGACGACGAAACCGGAACGGATTGGAGCGATGTCTATTTCCAAATTCAACTGGGGTTGAATTTCCCCGTTGGAAAACGATTAAGTGCCGGAATTCATGCCTTTTTCCCCTTTAGTGAATTCGAAGATTTTGGAGATTTTGCCGTGGGTGAATTAGATTATGGCGTCACTGTAACCGCAAAGTTCTAAGTCTTTTTCCCTGGAGTACGTGTGGCTTGCCACCGCCTTGGGGTCAAGGAGCTCTTGTCAAGGCGTAGCGAAGGCTGATGCTCCGATTGTGAATAATGGAAGCCAGCTTCCTGAAACAGGGCCGTGTCAAGCCACACGAACCAAGGGTCTTTTCTTATGGAGCTAAGGGTTCCTGAATTTGGTGGATGAATACATAAGCTATGAAAACGGCTGAAAGAGCGGCTTGTCCGGTATAATAAAGAGCTTGGTTGAAGGGCAGTAGTGCGGCGGCCCCCAGAAGTTCTAAATTTAACAGCAGGCAGAATCCCCAGCAGAATATCCCGGTCCGAGATATTTTATACCCTCGCATAGGGGCAAGTTTACGCAGCTCTCTGAATAACAGATAGGAGCAGGCCGCAAGCACCGCTCCTGCAAAATAGGACATGTCCCCAAAGCCTGGAACAGGGTAGGAGAATAGGGTGTTGTAGAGTCCGTGTAATCCAATGGCTATCGCTAACAGTTGGACGCCATCCGCCAGCCATTTTTGCGGATCGCGAACCGCCCGAGTCAAAGCTAGAGATGTGGCTGCCGTTAAACTTAGGTGAAGAAGGTTTGCGCTCACAAATCGAATCACCACTACCCCACTCCCTTGATAAGATTGAAAGTAGTTGATGTTCTCCTCAATAGCGAATCCCAGGCCAACTAGTGCACCAAACAAGAGGGCTTCCAGATCCCGACCCTGCTTGAGAACTCTGAAGAGAAAAGGGGCGAAGAGGAGGAGCTTGCAGACTTCTTCACGCAGTCCAACGGAGATGATGAAATAGAGGAGAGCTGAAATGAAATCGCTTCCTTCATTCAATCCAAATTGTTGATCCATCCAAATATCCGACCAAATGGTGGGCCAGGTAGACATCCATCCTAATGCCAGGGCGCCCAGAGCCATAAAGCCGTAGCTTTTCAAAAATTTAGGAAATAAGCTGAGAATTAGTGCGGTCCAAACCGCTCCCGAGATCAGTGCCATAAGCAAGGTGTCCAAGGGGAGATATCGATATTGGGCATCCCAAAAGTATCTAAAGATCATGGGCCAGTTCTTCAGAGCCACTCCCAAACGGAACATGAATAATCCGTCGATGTCTTCTTCATAGGTCGGATTTTGTTGTAGGTCTCGAATGGCGTCCACATCTTTGGCCCTAAGCGCGGTGTTGACCTCCCATTCTCGAACCAATGGATGGGGATAAGCCCTATTTTCCTCATGAAATAGATTCATCGCTTCAGGTAATCGCCCTTCACCCTGAACCCACAATCCTAATGCAAAGCGTTTACCCTGAGCCGGATTCTCTGCCCCTACTGCATCTTTAAGAACAGGCAACCACTGATCTTCGGGAGGGGAAAAAAAGGTCCCTAAAGAAGGAAGATCCATAAAATCAAAAGAGGGACTCCTGGCTAGTTCATATTGGAGGGCGATGTTTTGAATGAGGTCAGGTTCATAGTCTTCCTCAGGTAGCAACCTCTGGAGAAGACTTCCCGTAATGCCTGCGATAGCAAATCCCAACAACAGAATAAAGGCACAGCTTTTGGCCAGAGCCGTTTTTGAATAGGAGAGGTCGTGAAGATATCTTACCAAGGCAGTCATTTATTTTCTGTAGCAAATCAAAGGCGAATCTGATAGCAGATTAACATGATTACTATCGAACATGTCTTTTGGGATTGGAATGGAACCTTGCTGGATGATGCGTGGTTCTGCTGTGACGTCATGAACCGGATGCTGGCGAAGCGCGGGATGCCTGAAATGAGCATGGATCGCTATCAGGAGATTTTCGATTTTCCGATCGTGGACTACTACAAACGTATTGGTTTTGATTTTGAAAAAGAGACTTTTGAAAAGTTGGGCTTAGAGTTTATTGATGGGTACGAAATCCGGCGCGGGGAATCACATCTGTTTGAGGATGTGATTCCTGCCTTAGATCGGGTCCGAGAAAGCGGACTGGGACAGAGTATTCTGTCGGCTTACAAACACGACACCTTGGTTCGCTTGGTCAAGGAACACGGGTTGGATGCGTACTTCCATGATCTACACGGCCACCAACATATTTATCCGGTAGGCAAGGCCCCGCAGGGGAAAGAGGCCTTGGATGATCTAGGTATAGATCCGGCCAAGACGGTTTTGATCGGCGACACCGTACATGATGCGGAAGTAGCGGAGGAACTGGGAATGCAGTGCGTGATTATCCCCGGTGGAAATCATCCGGAAGCAAAGCTACGGGCTTTGGGGGTACCGGTGGTGGAGAGTCGGATGGAGGCTTTACGTAGCTTGGGCATTCTTGCCTGAAGAAAAAGAGGCTTTCAGCCTTCTATAACAGGCTGAAAGCCTGAAGTCCCCCAGGCAGGAAGGCCTAGGTTTCTAAAACGCTTCCGAAATGCTGATATACCAGCCGTCTTGGTCGTTTTCACCTATCGCGTAATCAATACGGAAGTTGACCTTGTTTTCTTGTTGTAAGCGGATGCGGAGTCCCGCACCGTAACTCCAGTAAAGATCATCGGACGTGAAGGTGTTTTCCCATAGTCCTGAACCACCTCCAAAAACCGCAGCCCCTAAGAGTCGGGTGAAGACCATGCGGTATTCTAGTTGCAGCAGGAGTTGATGATGACCGACGACTTCGCCAGGAGTGTAGCCTCGTAAATCTCCCCTATCTCCCAAAGTTGGACGTTCATAATAGGGGGCTTCTTCAGAGACGGTCTTCCCTTTGAATTGAAGGGCGAGAACCTGATTGTCTCTAATCGGAAAGAAGGAGGCCGCAGAAGCACCTATCACATAGTATTCCTCACTTTCGGTCCAACTTTCCGGAGCATAGGCAAATGCGGTTTCTCCATAGGAGCCGGATTCAGGGTAGCGTTGATTGTCGCGGCTGTCATAGGAGACCAAAGCGGCAATTTTACTGTTTCGAGTATCTTCGGCTTCGAAAGCATCGAGGTAAGTTTTCCCGGTAGCGTTTTTTGCTTTGTACCTCTGGTCGGTGGTTATAAAACGTAATCCGCCATACCACGGCCCAGAAATTTTACGTTGGGCGTCAAGAACCAGTACGGTAAAGGCATTTTCAAAACGTGCCTCCTCCGCAGTCCCTATATCGAGACGGCTGTTGACTCGTCCATGCGGTACTCCGCCCGTCAATCTCCAGGTATCTTCTTGAAGATATACTTTACCAAAAAACCCGGTGAAATAGCTGTCCGTATCGGAGTACATTCCGATGGCGGTGAGGGTGGAGGGTGGTGAAATTTCATCATCCTTATCTGGATTAAAGAAATACAGGCCTACGGCACCTAGGCCATTGCCAAAGCCTGGACTGGAGGAAATAGCGGGAGCAACTACAAAGCTGGAATCTTTATCTTCAGGGGTAGAGGCGTCCTCTTCTCCACGAACAAAGCCATTTGATACCAAGAATAAAGCGATACTGAATAGGAGGTCTTTCTTCGTTCGGCTCACATCTCTTCCTCAATGGTTTTGGCCAGCGCAAGGCTGAACTCTGTAAGGAGCTGGTTCAAGGCGTTCACCCGGCTGAGCATATCCGTTCCCTGAACCTCAGTTTGGTAGTCTGACTGGTGAACGATCGAGGGGATATCTTTCCCTTTCAGCGAGAGGGCCCATTGCGTAGAAAGGGTCGCTACTCCTTTTTCGGAGACATCCATGCGGTTGATAAGAATCAGTACCCGCGGTTGCTCTCTCCGTAAGAGAATTTTGGGCGCACCCTGACCTACATTCGGGGTTTGATAATAGTCACGTAAATTTTCGGCTAACACGGATGAGATATTCACATCCAAAGGTTCGGCCCAACGATCATAATCCTGATACTCGATTTGATTTTCCCCCACCCGCAGGGCGATTTTAGGTTGGTCGAGATAGGGACTGAGGTCAATTGGGCCAATAATCAAAAAAGGAAGGGTGAATTCCTTCTCAGACCTTGCGAAGTCGGTGGCGGGCTGCAACAGATAGTAGGTCGGTTTTGGGCTGGTGCTTGGAGAGAGGCAACCTGCGAGGAATAGCGGAATCGTCAAAAAGAGTAGGGTTTTCATAAGCGTAGATTATTCGGGTTTTCCAGTCAGAATAGATTCAGGGTTTGTTTCCATGGTATCTAGGAGCACTTCCAATTTGGCGGCTACCTTGGTGTAGCGACTTAGCAGAGCCGCGATATGAAAACGGAGGGGTGATTCACTTGATAGCATGCCTTCAGCCTCCTTAAGGGTCTCGGTCAGTACGGTCTGTAATACCATTAATTTGTCGGTATTATCCTGTGCACCTTTGAGGAGTCCCGGCGTACTTTTTTCAAGATCGGCCATCATATTATCTGCGCGAAGGAGGACCTGCCTCCCTTGATCGGAAAGTTCACGGATACTTGCGGATGTTTTTAGTAAATCTTCAGAGAGCAGGGGCAAATCTTTGTTTAGGACCTGAGTGATGGTATTTAAGCCTTCAAGGGTCTGACCTAAATTTCCTAGCAGTTTTTCCTCTTGGATATCTCGGGTCATGATTTGCACCCCTTTCAGGGTGTCTTTCAGGTCGTCCAACATTTCTTTAAGGTTCAGATCCTTCACTTCATTTGCAAGCATTTTGGTGAGAGGAGGCACGGTGGGAATTTCCGGGAGGTCGTAATCTTCTCCATGGTAGATGGCTTCGGTTCCCGGTAGCAGCACCAGACTCACTTCCAGCATACCGGTGACGAAGCTTTGGGTTTGGAGTTGGGCCCGCATTCCTTCCTCAATGGCTTTGATTACAGACTCCTCTGGGTTGAGATCCCCGATATAAACTAAAAGTGAAGGGTCTAATTTTACGGTGACGGGAACGAAACTTTTTTTCTTCGTAGTATCTACGACCAATTGGATGTTGGTGACTTGTCCTACAGCTACGCCTTTAAGCAATACGGGTGCGCCCGTTTTGAGTCCGCGGGCATCTCCGTCAAATATCATCACGTAATCTAAGGTCTTTTTAAATAGATTTCCCGAAGAGAGAACCGCGAGAGTCCCCAGTCCGAGGGCGACGGCCACGAGGACAAAAATGCCAAGTTTGGCTGGGTGGATTTGTTTGCTCATAGTGACGTTATCCTACTTTGTGGGTATTACCTCGGGTCAAAAAGTCGATGACGCGGGGATCCTGAGATTCGTTAAGGAGGGTGGTGGGATTACCTTGGGCAATCATGGTTTTAGAAACGGGATCCAGAAAAACAGAATTGGAGCCGATGGCGTAGATACTGGCGAGTTCGTGGGTGACCACCGCAATGGTGGCGCCGAGGGTGTCGCGGAGTTCCAGAATAAGATCATCGAGGAGTTTTGCGCTGACCGGGTCTAGTCCGGCGGAGGGTTCGTCGAAAAAGAGAAACGCGGGGTCGAGGGCGATGGCCCGAGCGAGGGCGGCTCGCTTACGCATGCCGCCACTGATTTCGGAAGGGTAGTAATCGTCAAAGCCAGCGAGGCCGACCAGCTGGAGTTTGAAGGCGCAGAGATCCTTGATTTCTTTTTCGCTCAAGTCTGTATATTCTTTAAGCGGAACCGCCACATTTTCGGCCAAGGTTTGGGAGCTCCAGAGGGCGCCTTGCTGATATAGAATCCCGATGTCCTGCAACAGGTTTCCGCGCACGGATTCTTCGGAGGCCCAGAAATCGGTTTCGCCATAGTGTACGGAACCGGCCGCAGGTTTTACCAATCCGATGAGATGTTTGAGCAGAGTGCTTTTTCCGCAACCGCTTCCGCCCATGATGATGAAGATGTCGCCTTTTATAATGTCGAAGGTGAGGTCTTTCTGAATTAAGTTGCTACCATAGCGCATCTCCAGGTTTTCAACCCGGAGGACCGATTCTTGAGATGGAGGGGGGGCTGTCGTCATGGCTTAGCCTGTGAAAATGAAGAAAAAGGTCCAGAGGGCATCTGCAATGACGATGAACAGGAGGCTGGTGACCACCGCGCGGGTGGCGGCATTTCCGACCTCGGAGGCGCTACGTCCGCATTGCATCCCGCGCAGGCAACCGGAATAAGCAACCAGCAGTCCGAAGGTGCAGCCCTTGATCATGCCTTGGGCCATAAGCCAAGGAGTGACATATTCGAAGGTGCGCTCAAAGAAAACCTGAGCGGGAATATCTAAATAGAATACGCCAACTAGCGCACCACCGAGTATGCCCACGGTGTTGGCGTAAATAATCAGCAGGGGAGACAGGATGATCAGAGCCAGTATGCGGGGAAGCACCAGATAATCGACCGGGGGAATTCCCATGGTTTGCAGGGCATCAATTTCTTCGTTCACCTGCATGGACCCTAATTGGGCGGCAAAAGAGGCGCCGGTGCGGCCGGCCAGAATGATTCCCGTCATCAGGGCACCCATTTCCATGACCATGCCGAGTCCCACCAAATTGGCTACATAGACCTCTGCACCAAACATGGATAACTGCACCGCGCCTACAAAGGCTAGGATGGCTCCTACTAAAAGTGTAATTACGGTAATGATCCCTAAACTTCCCGGACCACAGTCGTTCATGTGAATGAGTAGGTCTGATTTTTGAAAACGGGCCTGGCCTTTGAGGAGTCGTCCGAAGCTGTGGGTGATTTCTCCGAGGAAGGAAAGCATACTTTCGCCTTCTTTCCAGAATTCCAGGGTCTTGTTGCCGGTTCGTTCTGTGAAAGAGGGCTTGGGTTTTACCCGCTGGGTACCGGGTCGTTCGGGGATCGCTCGGGCCAAGGATAAGAGACGTTGAACCCCTTCTGGCATTTGGGTGACATCTATATCGATATTTTTTTCTTTACCGTAATCTTGAAGTCCCATTAAGAAGGTGAGGAGGGTACTATCCCAGTTTCCGAGAGCGTTGCCGTCACAATGGATGCTGGAAATTTTCTCGGAGAGGGATCCGAGAATGTCGTCGAGTTCGGGTCGTTTTTCCGCCATGAGGTAATCGCCTTCATAAGAAAGGGTGAGGAGACCTTTGGGGTTTTGTTTGAGGTGCAACTCGGGCATTTAATTGGCGTAGTGTAGAATGAAGGGATAATCAACGTTTTTGTGGAATGGGGGAGGGGGATCTGTTGTGGAGCGTTGTCGCTTCGGGGCCAAGAAGCTTGCTTTGGAAAAAAGCGACAGCCACCTCGCCTGCGAGGTGGCAGAATGCCCACACCATCCGAATCCCGTTTTCATTTGATTTACCTCATAAGTCTCTTCAAGATCAACTTATGCAGAAAATAAAATGGGGAATACTCGGTTGCGGACACATTGCGGAAAAATTTGCCAAGAGCCTGGCTTCGGTGGAGGGTGGGGAGTTGGTGGCCTGCGCCTCTCGGACTCCCGGCAAGGCTGAGGCTTTTGCCAAAGCGGTTACGGGTGCGAAGTCATTTTCTGATTATGAACCTCTGCTATCGGATTTGGAGGTGGATGCGGTCTATGTGGCGACTACCCATAATTTTCATTGTGAGAATGTGTTGTTGGCGCTGGAGTATGACAAAGCTGTCCTTTGCGAAAAACCCTTAGGGGTGAACGCGGATGAATCGCGACGAATGGCTGTAGAAGCCCAAAAGCGAAAGCTATTTTTGATGGAGGCAATGTGGACGCGCTTCCTGCCCGCGATTCAGCAGATGAAACACTGGCTCGACGAGGATAGAATTGGTCAGGTGAAAGTAATCCGGGCGGACTTTTCGTTCAACAAACCCTTTGATGCGGAAAGTCGATTGTATAATCCTGAATTAGCTGGGGGGGCGCTATTGGATGTGGGGATTTATCCCGTTTCACTAGCCAGTTTTGTGATGGGAACTCAGCCCGAGAGAGTCGCTGCACTGGCGACGTTTGCAGAAACAGGGGTGGACGAAACTACGCTAGTGAATTTCGGGTACGCAGATGGGGCCATGGCCCAGCTTAGTTGCGGGATTACGTCCGCATCCGAAAACCGTGCCGAGATTGTGGGTACCAAGGGACGTATTATTTTGCCGGATGGGTTTCATGGCGCCACTAACGTCGAACTTTGTTTAAAGGATGCCCATCAAGAGAAGCTGCGCTTGCCCTACGTGGATTCAGAGGGTTTTCGATTTGAAATCGAGGCTGTCCATCAGGCTTTACGTGAAGGTAAACGGGAATCCTCGATTATGCCGGTTTCTGAATCGGTGGCGATCGCGGAAACTATGGATAGGATTTTACATTCCCTGAAAGGCTGATGGTTCAGGGGCGCATCCTACAAGGGGTAAAGGTCGGCATCGGTATCGGCATCGCCATCGGTATCGAAACCACAACAAGTAAAATGAACCCAATTATCGTATGACGTATCGCCATCAGAATGGTCCAATTTCGATTGGGATTTACACCAATTGTGGAATGCGCCCATGGTTAAGCCTTATGTAGGAGGAGCTTGCTCCGAAGGGGATAATCGACTAAGGAGAGGGTATGAACGAAAAACCTGACCTGGAACGAAACTTGGGCGAACAGCCGATGGCGCTGTTAATGAAAACCAATGAAATCACCCCCCATAATCTGGTGGCCATTTCTCCCGAACCGATCACCCATAAAATGGTGGCCCGGGCCTGTAAAGGCCGAAGACTCACTCCGAATTCCCGCAATAAAATGATTAAAGCCATGGAGATGGCCTTGGGACGGGAGTTGAAAAAAATAGATTTATTTACCTACTGATCTGTCGCCCTCTCTGGCAAGTAGCATCCGGAACCCCGATAAGCTTGTTCAGAGTACCCGACTTCAGTCGGTTTCACGAGGGCGCCTTTAGGTGCACGGGTTTCAAGGCCTGCGTTCTCCGGAACCTACGTTTTGAACCACCCATCGGCAAAACCGTCCATAAGTAAAACCGCCCATCTGCGTAAACGCCTCGGTTGAGTCCTCTCAAACAAGTCTTAACGCAAGCGCTTCGCCAAGCACGCGAGAGGACTCCTAACGAGTTACTTGGGTCCATTAAAACGCCTACGTCGATCTATTTTTTTGTGCCGTGGCTTCCCCAAGTTTTTCCAAGATAGAAACCACTTCATCTAAAATGGATGTAGATTTCGTTTTTTTGAGGGTGGCTACCCCGGCACAAACTGCGGGTGAGTTTTCGATGGGGATCAACGTAAGTTTTTTTGCGGAGAGCTCATCCCTAAAGCATGAAAGGGTGCCCAGTGTTCCCATCGTCGGGTTTTTGGACAAAATGTCTGCGATCATCCGATAATCATCCACCCGAATACTGGCTGGCGACTCCCGGGGGTCAAATCCCTTCATATATTTTTTGAACCAGCCTTTTGCCCAAGGTGGGGCGCTGCACAGAACAAAGGGATACGAAAAAATCTGAGAGATTCCGACCTTATTCTTTTCGGCAAGTGGGTGTTCCGGATTACATACGAAAGCTACAGGTTCAGAGGGTAGCTCGACGGTATCAAATTCATCTCGGAGTTTTTCCTCTGAAATATCTCCAACAAATAAATCGATTTGCCGACTTCGTAGAAGCCGGGGTAAATCATCCCAACTCCCTCCCACTAAAAATAATTCGGATTTAGGAAACCGTTTTTTAAAGCGTCCTGCAAAGTCAGCACCATATACTTTACATGCGTAGGGGCCCCATCCAATACGGACTTTATGATTCACCATGCCCTTCATTTGCATAAGCCTGGCTTTTAGTTGCTGGTCTCCTTGAATGATACGCTGAGCCTCCTCTAAAATGACTTTTCCTGATTTGGTAGCTATCAAAGGCCGGCTGTTTCGGTTGAAAATGACTACCCCATACTCTTCCTCTAGGGCGGCAATGCCTTTGGAAAGGGCCGGCTGACTCACATGAAGCTCAAGGGAAGCTCGCTTAAAGCTTCCGAATTTATCAATCATCAAAGCGTATTCAAAATAACGTGGATTTGCCATATAACTTTTGGTTATAGCTTAATATAAAAGTTTTCACACTTTTTATAGCAACTAATTATAGCCAATTAAGATAGGCTAAATCAATACCAATTACTTTCTGTGTTGGATCTTTAACTACGAGGAATTTTTTATGAATAAACTGATAGCCATTCTTTTGGCGGTGTTACCTGTATTGGGCTTTAGCCAAGCTGAAAAACCTAATATCTTAGTGATATGGGGTGATGATGTTGGCCGTTCCAATATTTCGGCTTACACCCGCGGGGTCATGGGATACAAAACCCCCAATATCGATCGTATTGCGAATGAAGGTATCCTCTTTACTGATTATTATGCTGAACAAAGTTGTACCGCAGGCCGCTCCTCTTTCATTATGGGTCAAAGCGTTTTCCGGACCGGTCTTTCGAAAGTAGGTATGCCTAGTGCTAAAGAAGGCATGATGATTGAAGATCCTACCATCGCAGTGATCTTGAAAGACCAAGGCTATGCCACGGGTCAGTTTGGTAAAAATCACTTGGGTGATTTGGATTCAATGCTCCCAACTAACCACGGCTTTGACGAATTTTATGGAAATCTTTACCATTTGAATGCGGAAGAAGAACCTGAGAACGAAGATTATCCAAGAGATATGGTAATGCCAGATGGACGTACCTTCCTCGAAACCTTTGGACCACGTGGTGTGATCAAGTCCTCCGCAGATGGAAAAATTGAAGATACCGGTCCTCTCACCAAAAAACGTATGGAAACCGTAGACGACGACACGGTGGCTACCGCTATTGACTTTATTAAACGTCAAAACGAAGCCGGAATTCCTTGGTTCGTATGGTGGAGTGGAACGCGTATGCATTTCCGTACTCACGTCAGCGAAGATAAACGCGCGTTGGCAAAAGAAATTTATCCTAATGCCGATGAATACACCGCTGGGATGATCGAGCATGATATGCATATCGGTGAATTTCTTGCGGTTTTGGATGAACTCGGAATTGTTGATAATACGATCGTTTTCTACTCCACAGATAACGGTCCTCATATGAACACCTGGCCCGATGCGGGGATGACTCCTTTCCGTGGTGAAAAAAATACCAACTGGGAAGGTGGATGGCGCGTACCTGCAATGGTTCGCTGGCCTGGTGTGATTGAGCCTGGATCGGTTTCTAATGGAATCGTCCATCATATGGATTGGTTACCGACCTTTGCAGCTGCGGCTGGAAAAACGGATATCAAAGAAGACCTCTTAGATGGATATACGTCTAAAGCGTTGGGACGTGACTATAAAATTCATTTAGATGGTTACGATATTACCGAACATTTGAAAGACCCAGATGGGACGGCAAGTCCACGGAATGAAATCTTCTATTTCTCAGACGATGGTGACCTCACGGCATTGCGTTATGGTGATTGGAAGTTGATCTTTATGGAGCAACGTGTGGAAGGAACCCTTCAAGCTTGGGCCGAACCCTTTGTTCCATTGCGTGTTCCATTGATTTTCAATCTAAGACGTGACCCATATGAAAGATCTCAAAATACCTCTAATACCTACTACGATTGGTTGATAGACCGAGTTTACCTCTTGGTACCTGCACAAACCTATGTTGGGGATTTCCTCGAGACCTTTAAAGAGTATCCTCCACGTCAGAAAGCAGCCAGTTTCTCGCTGGACCAAGTCATGGAAAAATTAAGTTCCCCTGCTGGCGCTCGCTAACTCGGTGAGTCCAAACTAAACCTTCATGCCCGGCTTCCTTGGAATCCGGGCATGATTTTTATACCCTAAAAAATTTAATGATCACACTTATGAAAAACCTCATTTGCTTTATCTCTGTCCTCCTAGCTACCGCCGCTTTTGCTGCGGACTCTTTGCCTTCCTGGAATGAAGGGGAAACCAAGACGAAACTACTCCGCTTTATTACCGAGGCCCAGATCGAAGGAAGCGATGGCTATATAATGCCTAGTGATCGAATTGCCACATTTGACAATGATGGAACCCTCTGGTCGGAGCAACCGATGTATTTCCAACTGATCTTTATCTTGGAACGCGTGACTATCTTAGCACCCGAGAATCCCGCATGGAAAGAACAGCAACCCTTCAAAGCGGTCTTGGAAAAAGATAGGGCTACGATGAAGACCTTCGGAGCAAAGGAGCTCTCGGAACTGATGGCGGCTACTCATGCTGGAATGACTGAAGAAGAATTTGCCGACATTGTAATTGAATGGATGCAGACCGCGAAACATCCGACCACCGGAAAACTCTATACCGAGATGACCTACCAGCCTATGAAGGAACTCTTGCAAGCTCTACGTGATGGCGGATTTAAAACCTACATCGTTTCCGGCGGAGGAATTTCCTTTATGCGTCCTTGGGTGAAAGAGGTCTACGGAATTCCTCCAGAGCAAGTGGTTGGAAGTCGAATCAAAGTAGAGTACGAAGTTGTGGAAGGAAAAGGCATGATTCGTCGCACAGGCGAAATCGATTTTATCGATGACAAGGAAGGAAAACCGGTTGGGATCTACCAAGTCATTGGTAAACGCCCGGTATTTGCTTCTGGAAATTCCGATGGCGATTTCCAAATGCTTGAATATGCAACCACCGGAGAAGGTCCGCGCTTAGGAGTGATCTTGCATCATACCGACGCCGAACGCGAATGGGCCTATGACCGGGATTCCCACATTGGCAAACTGGATCGTGGATTGAACGAAGCCACAGCGCGAGGATGGATCGTAATCGATATGAAAAACGATTGGAAAACCATTTTTGGTGAGTAAGAATAAGTACCTAGACTCGTATGGTACGCGCGCTCCTGCCACACTGAAAGTGTGGTTAGTGCCGCGTTCCTCCAGCCAACTTGCTGGCAAATCAACCCCCAAGCACTGCAATCAAGCCTGAATTTTACTACTAACCCTCACGGACCACGTAAACTATCCTCTAATGAAACCCCTCTACAACTTCCTTAGGTACTGTCTGCTTTTTGCTTCGCTGGTTACGGCGACAGCTTGTCGCCACAACCCAGCGCGTGCACGCGAACAACGCGTAATGGAAAGTGCCGCAGAACTAGATGCGGTTTTGACCCAAGTCATTCCTGATTCAGACCGCAGAAACAACCTGCTCACTCTCGCCGACCAGCTTGAACTTGTTTTAAAAACGAGTGCCTTAGATCTTCTCGAAATGGAGGTGGAGCAGCAAAACTTGATAAGAGATTATCAATCTACGAAAAAAGATTTTGAGGATCTTGGAAATCGAATGCAGGCGCAAAGGACTAAGTTGACAAACGACTTTCTTGAGCTTCGTCAGAAAATGACTTCGCTCACAACCGATGCCGAATGGGAGGAAATTACCTCGCGTGATGAGGCCCTCCTGAAAATTTGGGGGAACAACTAATGTTAATCGCACTTTTACTCGCCATGTTGTTCGGAGGCGGTCCGCAGGCAGGAATCCTTCCCGATGTTACTAAAGAAATTGAGCAGGCCATTCCTGATAAAGCCCGCCAAAAAGAACTGGTAAAGCTCTACGAAAAGATGCTGGAGGAAGATCAGGTCTTTCAGGAAGAACGGAAAAGTATCTTGGAGGATCTTCAGAAAGTGAATGCCCAAAGAGAAGGGGCCCTCTCTGAGATGGAGGCAAGTTTTTCGACTCTAGAAAGTAAACGACGGTTAAAACGGGAAACGGTACTTTCACAACTTTTCACTCTCCGTTCTGAAATGACCGAGGAAGAGTGGGATGCCGTATATAACCCCGTGGAAGAGGATTCTCTGCCAAAGAATAGGATGTGATACCATGACCTTACGCGATGGATTTTTAAAACTTCAGGTTGAAATGAACCAATCGATCATCGGCCAAGAGGCGGTGGTTGAAAAACTATTGGTGGCCTTGCTCGCTGACGGTCATGTCTTGATGGAGGGCTTGCCTGGAGTGGCAAAAACTCGGTCGATCAAAACCCTAAGTGGGTTGATTCCTTCCAAGTTTAGCCGTATTCAATTCACACCGGATCTGTTACCTTCCGATGTTAGTGGCTCGGAGATCTATCGCGAAGAAACCGGTGAGTTTATTTTTCAACCCGGACCTATTTTTGGAAATCTGATTCTGGCCGATGAGATCAATCGGGCACCAGCAAAAGTACAATCGGCTCTTTTGGAAGCCATGGAAGAACGTCAGGTGACCGTCGCAGGCAACAGCCGGAAATTGCCCGAACTCTTTTTGGTATTAGCTACCCAAAATCCCATTGAGCAGGAAGGAACTTATCCTTTACCTGAAGCACAAATGGATCGTTTCCTTTTGTATGTACATGTCCCGTATCCGCCTGCGGAAAAGGAAGTCGAAATCCTTCGGTTGGTGCGAGGAGAAAAATCAGGAAAAGTTCCTTTAGCAGAACCCGTTTTACAACCCGAGGATGTACTGGCTGCACGCAAAGAGGTTGCCGAAATCGAAGTGAATGCCGCTGCAGAAAAATATATTATCGATTTAGTTATGGCTACCCGGAATCCTGAGAAGCTTGATGGGGAGGTCTCTAAATGGATACGTTTAGGTGCGAGCCCACGTGGCACCTTAGCTTTGGATGCCGCCTCGCGTGCGCATGCTTGGTTGAAGGGTGAAACCTTTGTAGGTCCTGAGAATATCAAAGCCGTGGCCTCTGCCTGTTTGGGCCACCGGATTCATCTCTCCTATTTGGCAGAAGCGGAGAATCGAAGCCGCAATGACGTAATTGAAGCCTTAATCTCCTCTGTCGTCGCGGTCTAAGGACGCCCAATGGCTGCCGCAGTCACGATTACCTTGGAAGAGCTTATCCGCCTTAAAGCGGAGGCGCATGGCTTTCGTTTGTCGCCCAAGCAACCTCAAAACTCTTTGTTGGCTGGGCGTTACAGTTCCCGTTTACGTGGACGTGGTTTAGACTTTGCGGAGTTGCGTGGATACCGTCCCGGTGATGATATTCGTAGTATCGATTGGAAAGCTACTGCGAGGAGAGGTCGAACCCAGATCCGAGTGTATGAAGAAGAACGGGAACGTCCGGTGTACATTGCGGTCGATCAACGTCAGGGAATGTTTTTTGGTAGCCGCCGCGCCATGAAATCGGTGGTAGCCGCTGAAGCCGCAGCCTTGACCGCGTGGAAAGTGCTAGCCGGAGGCGATCGGGTGGGTGGATGGGTCTTTGGCGATGGGGGATTTCAGTTTACTCCTGCCCGCAGAGGCCAAGCTTCGGTTTTACAATTTCTACATCTTGTAGCCCAAGAAAATCAGAAACTCGCCTCTAGTATTCAAACGGGTTCTTTAAAAGAATTTAATCGAATGTTGGGAGAGGCTGAACAGAAACTCACGCACGACGGATTGCTTATCCTCATCAGCGATTTGGCCGGCGTCGACGATGAAAGCAGTGAGCGACTCACCCGGATCGCACGACATAATGATGTCTTGATTGTTCCAGTCTATGATCCCTTGGGGATTCAATTTCACGGAATTCCCGGCATGTGGACTGACGATGGAAAACAGCGGCGCAAGGTGCCAATCGATGCCGGATTTCCCAAGCGCCTCCGCAACGAGTTTAAAAACGAAGTGGAATACTGGCAACATCTCTTCCGCAAACTTCAGATTCCACTTCTGCCCTTGAGCACATCCCGACCCGTAGTGGATCAAGTACGAGAAGCGCTTGGAGGGAGTCATGGATAAAGAAATAGAACGTTTTCATGACATCGTCGAAGCGGACGCCGTTTCCTTCTGGCCCTTGGCATCAGGCTGGTGGATGGTCATTGGACTTATACTCGTAGGACTTTGCATTTGGACGTGGAAGGCCTGGCGAAAGTTCTTAACTAATGCTTACCGCAAACAAGCCTTGCAGGCCCTCTCTCAGGCAAGCACCCCAGCCGATGTAGCCAGCATCCTCCGCCGTTGCGTCCGCGTGTGGCTGACGGGGCCGGAATTAAGTGAACTCTCTGAAGCGGAATGGTTGGATCTATTAATCCGTACAGGCGGCAAAGCTCTCCCCGAAGAATTGGCAAAGAATTGGCAAGCGCAGATTTACAGCTCGGAGCCCGCAGAACATATAGATCTGTGGAAAAGCTTCGCCCAAGAGTGGATACGAAAACATCAGCCGGAGACTTTTATATCTGAAGGTCACGTTTTGAGAACGCCCTCTATGCCTTAAGTTTTTCAAATTGTCTGACGGAGGCAATCTACAGCCAACTTACGTATTCTTCGCGGGCATCATGGGGAAGGGGCATCCCTAAAAGGCAGGAGGGTTTTATTTAGCACCTCGAGTTATGGCAAACAAAGCAAAGGCCCAACGTTCATTAAGCTATGCCTTCCGTCTCAAGCTTACGGTATTGGATACCCAGTTTATTCATACGATTTCGCAAGGTGCTCTCATTCACGCCTAAACGTTTTGCTGCTCCACCTGCGCCATGTATTTTCCCGCCCGTCTGACGTATTGTATGTTCAATGTGTGAGGCAATCACTTGATCCAAGGTTCTGGTATCCTCTACATCTGGTCGAACCGTCGGATCCTTCCGAACCGCGGTTACAGATCCTAGCAAGTAATCAAATGGCAGAGTCTTTCCCTCACCAAGTATGAGCGCTCGCTCAACAACATTCTCAAGTTCTCTTATGTTACCGGGCCAATCGTACTGTGTGAGCTGGTCGATCACGCCTAAGGGAATGGCAGGCGGTATCCCCATTTTTAACTCTTGTGCCTTACGATGAATCACATGTTCTAAGAGAGCGGGTATATCTTCCTTACGATCGCGCAGAGCAGGAATCTCAATGGGAAAAACATGCAGGCGAAACCAAAGATCTTCACGAAAGGTTCCTTGCTTAACCATTTCTTCTAGGTTTCGGTTGGTTGCCGCAATGATTCGAATATCCAAGCGGATCAATTCCGTTCCGCCAACACGTTCGATTTCATTATTCTGCAGGACCCTCAACAATCGTACTTGCACAGGCATGGGTAATTCACCTATCTCATCCAAGAAAATAGATCCTTGATCCGCACGCTCAAAGCGTCCGCGCTTTGCTGCAATGGCACCTGTAAAGGCACCTTTTTCGTGTCCGAATAATTCACTGTCTATCAACGCATCGGGTATGGCCCCGCAATTAACCTTGATGAGTGGACCTTTTCTCCGTGGAGATAATTGATGGATATGATTGGCAATAACGTCTTTGCCCGCGCCCGTTTCTCCCAGAAGCAACACTGGGCTGTCATGCACCGCGACACTCCGCACGGCACGCATCGTTTCCGCGAGACCAAAATCAGCCCCAATGATATCTACGCCTGAAACATTGGACAATTCACGCTGAAGAAATTGATTATCGTCCTTCAGCAAGTCTTTCAGTTTATGAAGCTCACGATGCTTAAGCGCATTGGAAAGGGTGATTGAAAAAGGCTCAATCAACAAACCCAGCAAACGGGCGTGATCCTTGGTGTATTGATCAAGACCCTTGGCAATCAGAACCACAGTACCTCGGGTCTGACCTTCAGCCATATCCGATTCCGTCAATACGGGCATAACAAGCAAGGAGGAATCCAAGGGATCCATATTTATAGCGGGTAGCATCGTCGCCCCAATAGGATTATCCGCTGGGCGGTTGAATATGAAGGCTTCTTGGAAGTTCTCACTTTCTGTGTGCACTACCTGTTTACCTGCTGCGGGTAGAGGAACCAGTAGCTTCATCCGCTGACCCGTTGTTACGTCGGCCATGGCAACAAGCCTCATGGCCCCCAGATTTCGTTCATACAGCTGTAGGGCCAGCGTATGTGCAGGCATATGTTTTTTTAAGAACTGGACGCAGTTCAATAGCGAAGTTTCGATTTCCAACGAACGACACAAGCAAAGGGTTGCTTGGCGAAAAAAATCATTTTCTTCTGTCATCTTAAAACCTCTCTGGGGGTTGTCTTCAATAGTAGGTCATCGCACATCACCATATTCGGCGAATCTAATTTCTTTCGTCATATATGGCAACTTGAATCGCCGAATAAGGCAACTCTCTAGATGTGATTTACATAATCATCAATGAATATAGGGGTTTCATGAGTTGGCACGGCCATTGCTAGTAGTTTATGCATGAAGTGAATAAAACAGTCCTATAACAAATATATACCAAGCCCCCCCCCCCATGAAAAACCAAATCAAAAGAAATACTATGAATAATAATCACATCCTACTAGTAGCCTTATGGCTCGCCCTCTGTATCAGCGGAAGGCTTCTCGCAAATGAACCGAAAACAGAATTGGAGTCCGGTGAAGCCCGGTTGTCCGTTAAGAGCTTCGGCTTGGAGGATTCGACCGTGGGAGATGGCAACGCGTCCTATGCGTTAGCCGGCTTTGGCGCTGAGTTGGAATACGGTTCTTGGCAGTTCGGTGTGGCCCAGCAGCGGTTCGATTGGCGTAACACGGATGACTTTATTGAGGATACCGATGGGAGAGACCCTTGGGAAAGCTTTACCCGTTTGCACTTAGGGTTTTCTCACTCCAGTGAGTTTACAGAGCGGTGGTCGGGCGAAGTCATGACTGGGATTACAGGTGAGTTTGAGGAGGAGATCGACCACAGTTTTTCTGCTTACCTTGCAGGGTACGGCGTCTATCAAATGAATGAGAGTCTGTTTCTTATGGTTGGGGCTTTCTATAGCCAGCATCAGGAAATTCAAACCGCTTTTGATTTCATTCCTATTCTGGGACTGGCTTGGAATCCCGAAGCCACAGAAGGTTTATCGATACAGCTGGGTGTACCGGTCACCCGCGCAAGTTGGCATTTCAACGAAAACACTCGACTGATGTTGGAGCTAAACAGCTTGGAAGGAGGGGTGGCACGTTTGGCCGATGACAGTCCTGTGCGTCCGGGAGGCTATGCAGAACGGGTTAGCAACTCTGTGTATCTACGTTTCGAAACCCAAATCGGGAACGGTCTGGAGCTGTCCGCTGGAATCGGACACAGTGTAGAGCGTGAGATAAAGCTCTATGACTCCGATGGAGGAAACTCTCGCTCCGAGGACATCGAACAGGGCATGGGCATCGAAATCTCTTTGTCCAAATCCTTTTAACCCACTCCAAAGAGACCGCTATGATTTTTTGAATAGCTTATAGCCCAAACGACGACGCAACCATGAAGCCTAGAGAAAACCTTTAGGCTGAATTCAAAAACAGGAGAACGATATGTTAAAATCATCGCCGAAAAAAGTGACCGGAGTGGCCGCATGTAGTACATGGGATGCCATCAAATCCGTAAGGATCAAGCCGGGAGATCAGTGCGTCGTCGTCGGAGCTTCAGGTGAAATCGGGGTGCTGGTTGTGAAATTCTTAAAATCACGTGAGTGCCATGTAACCGCGGTTTGTAGCGGCGCGAGCGAAGCTTTTGTTCGAGAGCTTGGTGCGGACGAGGTCGTAGATTATACGAGTCAGGAGTTTGGAGAGACGCTTGTGCGAAAGGACCATTACTGTGACGCGGTGTTTGATTGTGTAGGTGGACGTGATATCGAAACCAATGCTTTCAGGTGTTTAAAAACGTCAGGGAACTTTGTAACTATGGTTGGGCCCCACCTACATACCGGTAAAGAAAAAAAACCTTGGCCGGCTCGCCTGCAGCTTATGTGGCACATCATTTGGCGTAGGATGATTACCCGTCTTACTCGTGGGCCAACCTATACGTTCTGTGGGACACCCCCACGCCTGGTTAATCAAGAAACCAAGGAGCTAATTTTGAAGAAACGAATCATCGGCTATGACCTCGCTCGCGCCCTCGCCATCTTCGGCATGGTCGTCGTCAATTTCAAAACTGTAATGGGTGCAGAGCATAACGGCCCGGAATGGCTCGTGGGTCTGATCGGGTTAATTGATGGTCGTGCCGCCGCCACGTTCGTAGTCCTTGCTGGTACCGGCCTTTCTCTGTTGTCATATAAAGGGCGTACGCTGAGAGATCATGACCAACTTGCGCAAAACCGCCGCACCTTACTCAAGCGCGCGCTATTCCTATTCATCGTTGGCCTACTCTACACTCCGATTTGGCCTGCTGACATCCTCCACTTCTATGGCATCTACATCGCTGTCGGAGCCTTTCTACTGGCAGCCTCTGCACGTCAGCTTTGGAGCTACAGCGGCTTGCTTGTGTTGACCTTTGTCATAATGTTATTCGCATTAAATTACGATCAAGGGTGGGACTGGACGACGCTGGACTATGAGGGCTTCTGGACTCCGATCGGCATGGTTCGCCATCTATTCTACAACGGGTTTCACCCGGTTATCCCTTGGATCGCATTCTTGCTTGTCGGTATGTTACTCGGGCGTCAAGACATGAGCAATTCGGCTATTCGGCGACGTGTATTTTTGTGGGGAGCGGGTGTAGCGGTGATTGCCGAAAGTGTGAGTTGGGTTCTCATCCACACGCTTTCCACTGGAGCAAGTCCAGTAGACCAAGAAGCCATTATTGCTATTTTTGGAACCGAGCCAATGCCCCCGATGCCACTCTATATGCTGGCGGGAACGGGTACCGCATGCGCAGTCATCGCTGCTTTGATTGCATTAGGCGAACGATGCGAGGGTGCGGTCTGGCTTCGTCCTTTCGTAGCGACCGGGCAGCTCGCCCTCACGCTTTATGTGGCCCATGTCGTCCTCGGCATGGGGATTCTGGAAGCCATGGGACGATTGGAGAACCAGACATTACTGTTTGCACTATCGGCCTCGGTAGTTTTCTGTATCGCAGGTGTTATTTTCGCACACCTGTGGAGAAGCCGGTTCAAGCGTGGACCACTCGAAGCGATCATGCGCACACTGACAGATCCGAAGAAGAAAGTTCCTAAATCTCCTCTGTAATACGTCTATAACAAAGCGAATTCAGCCGTCGTAAAAAACGTGCGGCTGATTAGCCGCTTAAAAATTCCCAAAAAAGGTACTATCAACAATGAAAATTAAAATAAGTTTAGCATCCGTTATTGCCGTTGGGGCTGTAGCTTCTATGTTTTCTGTCACAGCCTTGGCTCAGTTTGATCTAGTCGATTCTGAAAGCCTCGATATTACATTTGAACACAAAGATGTTTTTCTGAGTGGCACTTTATTACTTCCAGAAGGGGAAAAACCATTCCCTGTCGTTTTGTTTATCCACGGAGACGGCGCACAAGATCGTTTTGCTGGTGATAGCTATTCTTTGGTACTTAATTCTTTTCTGGAGAAGGGGATCGCTTGTTTTACGTGGGACAAAAAAGGAGTAGGAGAATCAGGTGGCAACTGGTTACACCAAAGCATGTCAGGACGCGCGGATGAAGCGCTGGTAGCGTTACAGACCTTAAAAAAGCGAGACGATATTGACCCCGAAAGAATCGGTTACATCGGATTTTCGCAAGCGGGTTGGGTTATCCCAGAGATCGCAGGTGAATCGGATGAGCCCGCATTTTACATTATGGTTGGAGGGGCAATCAATTGGCTGGAGCAAAGCGAATACATTACTCGCACTCGGATGGTAAGCGAGGGGTTTTCGGAAAACGATGTTCAACAAGTTCTTAGTTATTCGGCCTTAGTTAATGAGTTGATTCTCAGTACAGACTCGTACGATGACTATGTGTTATTTCATAAAAATAATCCAAGTCCAAAAGGATATTTAGCGAATCTCATGAGCGAAGATCGTTTGCACTTCGTTAGACTAAATATGAATTCAGATATCACCGAGAGCATAAAAAATATAAATAAACCGCTTTTAGCTATATGGGGCAGCGACGATTTAAATGTAGATGCTGCAAAGAGCTATTCAACCTACCGAGAAGCTAGGAACGAAATGACAAGCGGTGATGTTACTCTGCTTATGCATCAGGGAGCGACACATAGTATGTTACATTCAAAAACCTATAACTATCATCTTGTTGATCAATGGCCACTTTTTACACTACTACGTTATTTACTAGAAGGAAAAGATGCTTATAGCGAAGGGTACTTAGATGTCTTGGGCGAATGGACTCATGAAAAATTGCATCAAGAGTAACATTCCTTTGTATAAAATTAGCAAAACAAACCTAATAAAACACATGACCCAACCGTTTTAGATTCATTTGGTATGGCTTAGAATGACTGACCTAGGAACAAATAAGTTGAGTGCCGACCGCCTTCCGCTACACCGTATGCGACGTAGATCGGACCGAGTAAAGTATCAAATATGACGAAAAGGCTCCCGGCAATCAGCGTATTCTCCACCGTGATGGCATCGCTGTTTTCCCATACGTTGCCCGCCTCAAATGAGGCTCCGACGTAAATCGACCTATGAATCCCAGGTAGGGCCTGGTCACCCAATAAATGATAATAGAGCAAGCGTCCAATACCGCCATGTTTTCCGTTGAGCTCATTTGGCGCATAGCCTGAAAGGCTGAATAGCCCACCGAGCGAAGCTGGGCTTAACCCCATTGCTGTATCCTTTGTCGTGCTAACGAAATTCCACCAGTGTAAGAATGTATTCTTGCCCCAGGTCTGTGCTTTAATAAAAGTCAGCTCCGTAATATCAGCTGTAAAGTCGGAACCTAGGCTTTCGCGGGGCCCAACCCATTCCAGACTATAATTTGTGCCTGATTTTGGCACCGCAATGCGATCGATCGTATCGTATTCAAACGCTGCCGTTAAGCTGGTCGACTGGGAGGACCCGCCCGTAAAATCAGGCTCTCCAATGCTTAAATCCGAGTCACTGTAAATTTGTGAGACCCCCACAAGAAACGCGCCCCAGTTGCCAAATTGACGACCGCCGTCAAGCGACCACCTTCTACTATCCTCCTTAACTTTTGCTATCTGAAATCCACTGTTGTCGAACACGCCTCCACCCGAGCGCGCAAACTCAATCTGAGGATTTATAAACCAGCGTGATTTGTAATCTAGTGGCTGGAAAAATTCCGCAAACAGCCAGGGGGTTTCACCGATCTGTAATTCAACGCGAATTTCTCCGCCCAGTCTGTTGATCTCTGTACGCGTTAATCGCGCGGCAACATTGTAGCTGCTATTTCCATTGAAGTCATCCTCTAGGTTGATTCCAAAGCGCAGGTAGTTGGGTCCCCAACTCTTTTGCATCGCTCTCACTAACAGGGTATTGAGATCGTCATCTTTGATGACATCATACGAGACGGTCTCAAAGGTATTGAATCCGTAGATATTTGCGATGTCTGATTCCAGCTGGTCAGGGTCTAGCGGTTTGCCGATTTGATCTTCCAGTCGCGCCTCAATAACGTTGGGGGAAAGTCTAGATTCATTTTCGACCACGACAATGTCAATAGTAGGAGTACCCTGTCGATTCGATTCAAGCCGATCTCTGTAAGCAAGATAATCTTCACTTGACAAAGACAGACTGGCCAGGCGAGGTGACAGCTCCTGAGCTTTCTCTTCGCCCAATTGCTTGGCCTCAGGTAGTCGCTGAAAATCTTGTGATCCGAGTTCCCCGAGATCTGGGGTGATCAAAATGTCCTTTGATGTGAGTGTCGCAATCTGGTCTTGTGAGCGACCGTTAATCAAAATGGTCAGCATCTGTGTGGTGACAGCAAATGCCGATCCAAGTTTTTCCTCCGGCAACAATGGGAATCCAACATCCACTACAATGAGGATGTCGGCGCCCATTTCTCGCGCGACCTGGATCGGAAGATTGTTAGCTACCCCACCGTCAACAAGCATTCGGCCGTCGCGGCGAACGGGTTTGAATATGCCCGGCGCCGACATGCTGGCGCGCATCGACTCCGCGAGGTCACCTGAATCGATGACCACAGCCTCGCCAGTAACGATATCGGTTGCCACCGCGCGAAACGGGATCGGTAATCTATCGAAATTATCGATCGAAATAACCGGCAGTACCAGACGCTTAAGTGCAATTTCGAGATTCTGACCCTGTATGAGCCCCGCTGGAAAGATCAAACCTGACCTATCGATGCCCAACTCGTAGTCCACCAAAAATCCGATATCATCGCTCTTTCGACGAAACGAACGTTCGGCCCGTGGAGGGCGGTCCGTCAATAGTTTCGACCAGTCGACAGTCTCAACGAAATGTTCCAATTCGTCAGCGGTCATTCCTGACGCATATAGACCACCGACAATCGCACCCATGCTGGTACCCGCGATAAAATCTATCGGTATTTGTAATTCCTCAAGCAGGTTAATCACACCTACATGCGCGGCGCCACGCGCGCCCCCACCACTAAGGACTAGGCCTATGGTTGGGCGACTAACGAGAGTGTTTTCCGCTGATTCAATGAGGTCTGCCGCATACGCTGTAGATGAAACTGCGCCGAGCGTTAACCATGCGCAAGCGATATAAAATGTCAGACGTTCCATTTATACTCTCTGATTCAGGGACAGACCGATTGACGGGCGAATGAACGCCCATTTGCCATCACTAGGACTGCTTGGGTTCGGCAGCCACGTGCCTGGTTAATCCTCACTAATCTTCGGAGCTTTGGAGTCCGAGGTGATGGATAGGAAATCGCTTTTCGCGCTGTGACGGCGAGCGGCTCTTTCTGGATTGTAACGGGGGCGACCATGAGGGGTTTATTGGCGAATGAGTAGACAAAGTCAAGGTGAAGCCTTCCCGTCGTAGGTGCCCGAGGACTTGCCTCGATTAGGTCTGCTTCGCTATCGTGGTTGGCAAACGGGTCTGGCTCCCAGAGCTCACTGGATAGGGAATTACTTTTCTTAGGTAACGAAAACGATCCGTTTTGGAGTGAAGGCAGAGCAGGTGTAGGGGAAACCGTCGGCAAGGTGAGGCTTGGCCAAAAAAATCGTTTTCGTTCGTTAGTATGAAACCCCCTGACCTTTGTCTCCAATTCAATCCTATCAAGTAGTACCATATTCGGCGACTTATATTCCTTTCGCCATATATGGCGAAAGGAACCGCCGGATATGGCAACTCGAAAGGTTTGGTATTTTATAATAACCAATGAATACGGGTGTTTTGTGAGTTGGCACAGCCATTGCTACTGGAATCATATGTAGATTGAGTAACCCCTAACCTAACCTAAAGGAATAAAATGAAAACTAACCAGAACCAACGAAACATCATCACGACACTTATATTTAGCGCTATAGCATTGATGAACTTTTCTGCCACGGCGCAAGCTACTGAAGATCCCTTATGGAAGATAAAGGCAGATAGGGTTATTATTAACGGAGGCGATTCTTTTTTAAGCGAACGTTCGAGCGGCGGAAGCATCGAAGTCGGCGGAGAGGCTTCACCTGGCGTCCGTATTGCAGGCGAGTACCCGTGGAGCAGCTTGTTTGGGCAGGAAGTTGACGATGTGTTTGCGACAACACCTGATATCGAAAACGTCAACGATGGCACTGACACCGAAATGGGTGAAGGCTCCGGCTTTACTCCTTTCTGGCTGAGCACGGCGTATTGATTCTGAACCACCAAGCACAACACGAGCACCCGCAGACTGTGGGTGCTCGATTTTTAAAGGAGCGGAACTTCATGAAATGGGCAGAAACGATTAGACTTAGAAGTACAGGAAATAATAGAGAGCTTGCCGTAGCATTACTGCAAGATGCACTTTTGCATCTTGAAACCAAACCAGCGTATTTTGTCGATGCAGAAATTTATCTGCATGCGACGATAGCTACCGATGCATCGCTGGCGCTTAGTTTTGAAGGACCTCGTTGTCCCGAAAAAATCAGTGCCTTATCGCAAAGACTTGCTGCAGCTATTTCGGAATATGGACTGATCGAACATGCGATCTGGACGGTTGCACATCCAGAAACTCCCATAAGTAATACTGACTCATGATTTGACTCATTGTTGCTTGCCTCTGCTGGGCCACAGCGAATATTCCTTACCTACGGATGTGGGCTTGATGTTTTCTAAGATCTTCCGGGCCATGAAGCAGAATGGATCTGCTAAACCCGGTTTTCAAACCGATAAATATCCGACCTTTTTAGCTGCCGGTTTCCCCTTCATTCAGGAGGCCAAGATGGGGTCTACGATGCTTAATCGAGAACCTAAGATGGATCCTCTGAAACAGACAGGCTGGAATCATGCCCTTGCAGACCAGAGCCCTTCCTCTCTTGCATACTAATGTATGTGGGGAGGTGTTACTGGTTTTCGGCAGGGAGCGAAGGCAACCTACCTGAAATGAGATTCTGGAAGAAGAGCTGGTTTTTTAATCAAAACCACGTTAGTTATTTTGTATGACTTTAAATCAATTCTATGATTGGCAGACGGGCGGTGGCACCAACGATGTGATCCGTTTGAGTCATAGGTTGGACTGTGCGGATGTGGAGTGGTGGGTGAGTGGTGGGATTGCGGTCAAGTATTGGTCGCATCCTTATTGCATGGATTTTCTTCTCCTTTCAGTTAAAGAACAAATTGACATGTGAGGGCTCCGAGATTCGATGATTAATTTTGCTCATCCTTGGTTCGTCCTTCTACTCCCTTTGCCTTGGTTGTGGTTTCGTTTTGTGCCTGCTTTGAAGGCGAAGCCGCCTGCGGTTCGTATTCCTTTTTCGGATCGGCTGCAACGGGCAGATGATGGGTCGGCTGTGACTACGAACGTACGTAGATTTCCTTGGATGAGGGGGCTGATCTGGGGCTTGCTAGTTTTAGCCTTGATTCGTCCGCAATGGTTAAAGCCGCCTGTGAGCCGAGAGATTCCCACGCGCGATCTGCTATTGTTGGTTGATTTGTCGGGATCGATGAATCAACAGGATTTTAAGGATGCGGAAGGGAAGACGGTTGATCGGCTCTCCGCCGTGAAAGAAGTGGTGGGCGATTTTTTAGTGAGACGCGAAGGGGATCGGGTGGGGCTGATTGTGTTTGGTGACGCACCCTATTTACAAGTTCCTTTTACCACCGATTTGGAATTGTGCCGCCAATTATTGGAGGAAACTCGGGTGGGAATGGCTGGGCCCCGCACCGCCTTTGGGGATGCGATCGGTTTGGGAATTCTGCAGTTTGACCAAAGTGATGCACCCTCAAAAACCCTGATTGCGCTTACGGATGGTAATGACTCTGCCAGCCAAGTGCCTCCCGTGGAAGCGGCGCGGGTAGCCAAAGATGAAGGGGTTCGTATTCATACTATCGCTATCGGGGATCCTAAAACCGCAGGGGAGGATCCTTTGGATGAAGTAACACTTAAAGCGGTGGCTAAAATTGGAGGGGGCGAATATTTCTTTGCGGCGGACCGAGGGAATCTGGAAAAAATTTACGATGAGATTGATAAGATTGAAACCCGTGAAGTCGATGTGATCACGCAACGTCCGCATCTAGATCTTTTTCCTTGGGTCTTGAGCATGGCCGTAGTTTTGCAACTTTTGTCATGGGGGCTTCGCCTACGCCATGCGGGTGGGATTTTGCGATCCGGAGCTCTCTCTCCACAGTTAAAAGTAGATCCTAGAACGGGCGAATTACGGCTGGAGGGAGAACGCTGATGCATTTTCAACGACCGCTTTGGCTTTTGCTACTTCCGCTGGGAATTTGGTGCTTTCTGAAAGTGAAGCGCGCCGAAGATCCGATGCGGGGATGGCGCTTGCAGATGGATAAAGAACTGCTCGCTGCGTTGCGTGTGGGAGAGGGGTCGCGGACGGGGGGTAAAACGCTTCGGGTTGCCATGGCTTGGTTTTTCATGGTCCTAGCCCTTGCAGGGCCAGTCTTCCGTTTGGTTCCTAGTCCCTTTGCAGAGGATTCAGCTTCGTTAGTGATTTTATTGAAAGCGGATACATCGATGACCGAGAAGGTTTCCGATCCGGTTCCGTTACTGGAAGCCCAACTAAAAATTCAGGATTTGGTGGATGCGCGACCGGGCGGAAAGGTCGCGTTGATTGCCTATGCGGGAACCGCACATTTGGTTTTACCTGCAACTCAAGACGGCCAAGTGGTAGCGGAGTTGGCTATGGAAATTTCACCCGATATACTGCCGGTGCCCGGAGATGATTTACCCTCTGCTATTGAACAGGCGGGAGTGCTTTTGCAAAACGGAGGCCTCGGTGGATCACTCGTGGTCTTCGCCGATCGAGTGGAGGCCTCCGCTTCGGATGTGGCTGCGGCCTGGCAAAGAGCAGGAGAACCTGAGATGCAGTTTCTAAGTCTGCTGGAGGAAGGAGATATCGGGTTGACTGCCGCGGCAAATGCAGTGAGTGGACAGGTCACGAATCGTAGCCCAGATCGTTCCGATGTTGAAGCGATCGCAAAGCGTGCGGAACGACAATTGCGTCAGGCGAATGTGGAGGAGGGCCAACAGTGGGCCGAGGATGGCTGGTGGTTGATCTTTCCCGCTGCCGGATTATTTCTGATGGGATTTGGCAAAGAGGGGGGAGCATCATGAAAACGGGACTTCTCTTGGCCAGTATCGGATTGTGGAGCAGCCTTTGGTTCACCTCCGATCAGTGGGGGCAGCATTTATTTCGAAACGAAAAATACGTGGAAGCCGCAAAGACGTTTACCGATCCTATGCATCGCGGAGTGGCCTGGTATCGCGCGAAAGAGTTTGAGCAAGCGGAGCGATCTTTTCGTGCCGTTCGGACGCCCGAAGGCGCTTATAACTTAGGAAATACCTTGGCGTTGCAAGGGAAGTATGACGAGGCCATTGAGTCCTATGATCGGGCCTTGGCCCAAAAGCCTGAATGGCTGGAGGCGCAGGAGAATCGTGAGTTGGCGAGGACGCGGGCAGAGGCTTTGGATGTGGAAACCGGAAATATGTCAGACGGAAAATTAGGTGCCGATGAAATTGTCTTTGATGAAAATCCCCAAGGTAGTGAAGAGGGTGGAGAGCAAACCGTGGCCGGGGAAGAACTAAGTGATAAGGAGCAGCAAGCTATGTGGATGCGGAAAGTGCAAACAAGCCCGGCCGATTTTCTGAAAGTTAAATTTTCGATGCAGAATACCTTTTCCGATAACGAGGTGTCCGAATGAGAAAGAACGGAGCTTGGGCTTTCCACCCCGACATATTGGATGCCGCGAACCCTTTGCTAGATGTCAGAGCTCAAAGCGACTGTACTCGAAATCGAAATCGATTCATCTCAAATAGAGAAGAGTCTCTGATTCGGATTTCGATAGCGGTTTCGATTGGTTTTAGAAAATTTGTACAGGCATCTCTTTTCTGCTTACTGTTACTTCGAGCCTCGGCTTTCGAAGCTGTAACCCTCATCTCTCCGGAAGGCGAGTACTGGTCGGGAGAGCGGATTCTGGTGGTGGTAGAATTACGTACCCAAGGATCGTTCGCTGGAACCGCTACTTTTCAGGTTCCGGCACTGCCTGGCACGCAGGTCATGAACGTCGGAAATCCTGTGGTGGGATCTGAACAAGGCGCGGATGGAGAACGGTTTGTACAACGCCATCGATTTTCACTGTTCAGTCAGGTGGATGGTCCACTGGCGATACCGGAAATCCCTGTGACTTTTAGTGTAAACGTAAATAACGAGGTAGAAGTTGTAAGGGAAGTTATTCCTGAATTTGTGATTCAGATGAAGCGTCCTCCTGGCATCCCACCGGGCCGTTTTGTGGTGAGTAGTCCTGACTATAAGGTTTCGCAAACTTGGTCGTCTCAGGCGGAAGCGTTTGAGGTCGGGGATGTGATCAGTCGAACCGTGAGCCAACAGGCTGCCAATCTTTCAGGTATGGCGTTACCACCGCTCCCGCAGGCCGCACCCAAAGGCGTGCGGGTCTATCCTCCCCGAGTCGACGTGGAAGATAAATCCGCTCGGGGCACCCTCTCCGGTAGTCGTGAGGAGGAAATCCGCTATCGCTTCGAAGCTGCCGGAACCTATCTTTTGCCTTCCGTGACCCTTCAGTGGTGGAACCCCAAAGTGGAGAAGCTGGAACGCCGCGTCCTGGAGGGGAGAGAGATAAAGATAAAGGGGCCCTTACTGTCAGCAGAAATAAAACGAAATTGGAAAGGATGGTTGCTGGGTTGTGGTCTTTCGGCTTCGCTTTTCTTCGGAGCTTATTCTTTCAGATTCCAGCTTTGGGCATTGCGACCTCGTAAACAAAACCTACCTCCACTGAACCCTTTTTAATTGTGGTTTCTTTTTGTGTTTAGCCTGAGTTAGATTAAAATGTAGCACATGATCGCGTTCGTAAACTTCTTTGCTCGAAAACCCAACACGCCTCGGCAGCTCCGCCTACCGCGACCTGCTACGTTTATATTAATCCGCGGGGCGGATGAAGAACGTATCGATGCGGAATATGATGAAACGGGGACAGTCATGAGACGCTTGGTGGTTTTCAGTAAATCGCCACCGCTTAATAAAAGGGTATCACTCCCAAAGTGAGTTCTCACGCCAAGTCGTAAACATTTTTAGTTCAGAGTTCCCTCGTTCACGAGGCTTTATCCCTAGGCATTCATGCCAAGGATCACACAGACCCAAGATTTTCGCCTGCCTGAAACCTTAAATCTCCCATAAAAAGACCATGAAAAAATTCCTGAAATCCCTTTTGCTAGTTTCCATGGTCCTAGTTTTACCTCTTTTTGTTCTCTCGTGGTCATCACGGGGAATCCCAGTAACGGGGCTCGTATCTGACGGGCGTTTGGCTGCATGCCCAGAGAGTCCGAATTGTGTTTCCAGTGAAGAGGGAGAAGTGGAGCCACTTTCTTTTTCCGGGCCTCCAGATTTGGCTTGGATGCGGTTGAAACGATCTATTCAAGCCGAAGGTGGAACTGTGGAGATAGACAAGGTCACCTATCTTGCGGCTAGCTTTGAATCCGCATTTTTCCGCTTTGTGGACGATATGGAGTTTCGTCTAGTTTCGGATGAGCAACTCATACACCTTCGCTCAGCTTCCCGTGTAGGTTATTCGGATATGGGGGCTAACCGAAAGCGGGTAGAAAAGCTACGGGAGCTTTTTGAGTTTAGTAAGTAGGTTAGGAGTATTCACGCAAAGGCGCAACGTTCTTAGTTCGGATTTTCCGGGCCGTGAACGGCTCCGGTCACTTTTCGCAGGGTGGCTATAGGCCTTTAGGCCACAGATCATCTATTTTCTCAAAACAATCTGAAGTACAGGAAGGCAAATCGAGCCAAAAAACTGTAAACTACATTTAGTCCAGCGAAGTGAATACCCCTATTAGCTTATCAGCTCTGTAAGAAAATATCTTAGCTTGTGCGATGATGATCACCGGAAATGTAGGCTTGAACCGTTTGGGTCAGGCCTTCTTTCAAGGTCATTTTAGGGGTCCAGCCTAAGCCGCGGATTCGGGAATTATCCATTAATTTACGCGGAGTGCCATCTGGCATAGACGTATCCAGTTCAATGGTTCCTTCATAACCTACGGCTTGCTTAACCACGTCCGCTAAGTCACGTATGGAAATATCTTCGCCGTAGCCGATGTTAACGATGTTTGGAGGATCTTCGAGATCGAGAACGTAAAGGATGCCGCTGGCTAAATCGTCTACATGCAAAAATTCACGTTTAGGAGTTCCGGTTCCCCAAAGGGTCACTGTCGGAGCGTTATCGAGTTTCGCTTGATAAAAACGGCGAATAAGGCCTGGGATTACGTGGCTATTTTCCGGATGATAGTTGTCACCCTGTCCGTATAAATTGGTGGGCATCACACTGTGATAGCAGACGCCGTATTGATTCCTATAATGCTCGCACATTTTTAACCCGGCGATTTTCGCCAAGGCATAGGCTTCGTTGGTCGGTTCCAAGGGGCTGGTCAGCAGACAATCTTCGTGCATCGGTTGCGGTGCTTCCCGCGGATAAATGCAGGAGCTTCCCAGATATAGGAAACGCTCCACGCCATTTTTCCAGGCCGCGTGAATGACATTCGCAGACATAGCTAAGTTTTGATAAATAAACTCGGCTGGGTAACTACGGTTTGCATGAATACCTCCGACCTTTGCCGCACAGTGAATCACCACATCGGGTTTTTCACTGGCAAAGAAGGTCTCAACGGCTGCTTGATTACATAGATCTAATTCGCTGTGGGTGCGGGTGATGATCTCCACATCCTCACGGGCACGCAGTGCCCGGACGATGCTGGAACCCACCATGCCCCGGTGACCGCAAATATAGATTTTTTGCATCAGGTTTCTCGGGCTTATGGTTTGGCTTCGAGATCGGCGATGGTTTCTTTAACCGCAGCTTCCCTACGGGCCAAATTCAAATCCGATTCGACCATGATGCGAACCAATTCTTTGAACTTCACTTTAGGCTCCCAGCCCAATTGCTTTTTGGCTTTTGCAGGATCACCAATTAACAAATCAACTTCGGAAGGACGCTCATACCGTTTGTCGTAATCAACATACTCTTCGAAATCCAAGTCAAGTAAACCGAAGGTTTCTTGAACGAATTGTTTTACGGAATGCGTTTCGTTGGTGGCAACCACATAATCATCACTGGTTTCGGCTTGAAGCATCATCCACATCGCTTCCACGTAATCTGGAGCATATCCCCAGTCACGTTCGGCGGATAGATTACCTAAATACAATTTGTCCTGTAGCCCCATTTTGATTCGAGTAGCGGCGCGGGTAATTTTGCGGGTCACGAAGGTTTCACCACGGCGGGGAGACTCGTGATTAAACAAAATACCGTTGGTGGCATGCATGTTGTAGGAATCCCGGTAATTGATGGTCAGCCAGTAGGCGTACATCTTGGCGCAACCATAAGGGCTGCGAGGGTAGAAGGGGGTGTTTTCCGTTTGGGGTACTTCGTGCACTTTTCCAAACATCTCGGAAGAGGAGGCTTGATAAAAACGAGCGCCTTTCAAACCAACTTTTCGCATGGCTTCCAAAATACGGACCGTGCCCAAGGCTACGACATCACCGGTGTATTCTGGAGTATCAAAGGAAACCCGAACGTGGCTCTGAGCGGCCAAGTGATAAATTTCTTCGGGTTGGACATCATACAACAGATTTGCAATCCCAGAGGAGTCGGTTACATCTCCGTAATGAAGAAAGAGGCGAGTCCCATTGATGTGTGGATCCTGATACAGATGGTTGATCCGTTCTGTATTGAAGGAAGAAGCGCGGCGAATAATGCCGTGAACCTCGTAACCTTTTTCTAAAAGAAGTTCGGCCAAATACGATCCATCTTGGCCGGTGATACCGGTAATTAGTGCTTTTTTCATAAGAAACCCAAATTACCAGACTTGAAAAAATACACAATGCGATATAGCGTAAATAAATATGATGAAATATCGCAAAAGGAAAACCCTAAGAATTGCCTACGGTTTTTTGGGTCGTACACAGGACGAAATTGAGATTTTACAGGGGTTTCAGGGTGTTTCGGATCAAGAAGGATGGCAAGTGATCGTTCTGCACGAGCAATTTGAGATGCAGTTACGTGAATTGATCGACAAAAACCTAGTGGATGCAGTGGTGGGTGACTTTATTTCCGAACGCTGGTTGGAGAGTTTACCCTCGGATCTGTTGATTGTGCATCGGGGCTCAGAGCCTTTAGGCCCTTCTACTTACTCCGTTTCCACCGATTTAAAACAAATGATCCACATGGCCGAAGATCATTTTAAGGAAATGGGCTACGCCTCTTCTGTCTATTATTCGCCCCGACGCATGGAGGGGGTGGAGTGGGTTCGTAATCGCGAGTCGTTAAGGGAATGTTTGCTTAAACAAAAAAATACTGGGGTGATGTGTGTATCCGATTTTTTGGCCCGTCAAGGAATCCAGCTTGCGCGACAATTGGGGCTTCGGGTTCCCGAAGATGTGGGCTTTGTGGGAATTGGGGACCGACGCTTAGATCGCTTATTAGCGGATAGTGACATTAGTTCCTTTCCTAAACCAAACCGGGAAATCGGTAAAACGGCGGCCCAGTTGATAAAAGATCAGATCGAAAGGCATAATCCCAAGCAAATTTTGTTGTCTCCGGGAGCCTTGCTATCGCGTGAAAGTTCTAGAAAAGAACACCAGAAACAGAACCTTAAATCCCGAGTCGATAAACTCATTGCCTTAGGTCTCGCAGATCCACCCCCTGTTTCCGACTGGGCCAAACAGGTAGGAATGTCCCGTCGGTCGTTTGAAAATGCCTTTTCGGAACAAGTGGGGATGACCCCCTATGCCTATTTGATGCATCTGCGCATTCAGGAAGCCAAACGACTTTTAAAAGAAACGGATAGTACTGTAGCCAAGGTAGGTCTAGCGATTGGAATTCCGGACCCCCCCCGCTTCAGTGCCTTTTTTCGTAAAGCCACCGGAACCACCGCCAGTGAATGGCGAAAGAATGAACCATACTTACCCGAGTCGTTCCTCCACGAGATCGGCTAGGGAAGTGCATGAAGAAATTGAATGGAGCTGTTCACATACGAAAAATTGACTCCTATTCGCTTAATGCTCGAAATTTCATAATTATTTCCGTAGCAATTAAATGGCGTAAAACCCGGGTATGCATCTGATTTTTTCACTGAACACGAAGACAAAATATTAAAACGTGATAAAGCATTTAGGATCAGTTACCTTGTTGAAGATGTTATTCAGGAATTGCATATATCGATCGATTTTAATCCCGTATTGGAAATGGATCTGGACGATAAAGATAGAGAATTCCCCGAGGGATTTGGGCTTGTTAACCACGAACAGTATCATGCTCTTCTGTATGAACTTTCGTCATTAACCAGATTGGAAAGAGTAGGATTTGCAGAATCCTATTTCGTAAAATTTAAGCAAACCAGAATACATAATGAACGCTATCGTCTTTATATTCCAGATGATGAACATCCGGAAAAGGCATATTTACTTTTCTTCAGTAATGGAACCCGATCGGAACGTTTCATTTTCTTCACCAATCTTGTGCACCGAGCCCTGGCGCAATCCCAATGCGATAAAATCATTGGAATTGCAACTGAGGGCGCAAAGCAGTCGGGACGGTCTTTCGATTTTGCGGTCGTAAAGCGTTCAGACTATTCTGAGCAACAACTTTTGGAGTATATGGAACCTCGGTTATTCAATCCTATCCATCAACGTAAAAATATCGATGAATGGAGTTTATGATAATTGCGACCACTTTTAGGCTTCTTCTAAATCAGCATTGTTCCAAGTTAAGAATGTGATTCCGAGATACGGCCCACATACTTTCCGAGTCACTTTTTTGAATAGAAGGAAAGAGTCCCTTCTTACGGAGATAACCGTAATCATATACCTTGTGGCCGTATGTGTCATTCACGATTTCGGCGACGACTGAAGGTGAGGTTTTTAGATCTTTTGCGAATTCTAGCAAGTGATAGATTTCAGGTTCAGGGTGACGGGCTTTGAACGCAATCATTTTTTCACCGTACACTAATAATTCATCAGCCCAATCATCCGCATCCTTTTCAAATTGATCTTCTTTTTGATCTTCATAGTCATCAAAACGATCTTCCGGGGTTTCGATATGGAGAATGAGATGGGCAATTTCATGAAAGAGTACGCGCCAGAACTGGCTGGTATTTTGAAATTTTAAGGCATGTACAATCATGGCTTTGGCAGGATTCAATAATCGAGTACAACCACGAAACGCACTGCCCTGAAGTTTTGGAATCACTACGAAGGCTACACCGGCTCTTGCAAGTCGTGATTGTATTTCACCAAAAACTTCATGTGGCTCATGCTGGGTTAGTTCTCTCAAATCTTCGACCGCATTTTCCAGTTTATCTCGGCTATAAGGAGATACGTTGATGTTTTTTGCGGCTTGTTCACCCAGTCGAATCCATAATCCACCATTTATAGCCGAATATTGTTGATTGGTGTCTTTAAACGCAGCAATTCGATCTGTGGCTGTATTGCACCAATCTTGAAATTGAATAAGATTGTCAACACCGGCTAGCTGGCAAAGCTCAGTACGTAGTTCATTTCGTTTGCGAGTTTTCGGAATAAGTCCAAGCTTAATGAGTTTCCCTGTATCTGCATCTTTCAAGATGGGCTTTTCTTCCTCGCTCGGTTGAAGGTCTTCGCATGAAACGAATTCTGAACACCCCCAATTTCGGCTTCTCAAGGTTTCGAAGGCCTGTGGATGTGAGATCAGCGTTCGGATATAATTACTCATTGAGCTGGAAACACGTTGCTTGCCAGAGATCCAACGGGAGAAGTTTTTCTCGCCAATACCTAGAATTTGGGCTGCCTTTTTCTGGGTAAGATCATATTTTTTAAGAAACGTTTCAAGCTCCTTACGGGTGAGCGCGTCACTGGCCGCAGCCAGATAGTCGCTTACATGTTTGGAACCTTCTGGGGTTAGAAACTGCTGAGCGCAATGGCTACAGATTTCCATTTCTACACCAGGCACGATGTAGGTTTTTTTTTCTTCGTTTATTGTTTTGAAAGAGGTGATTACCTCTTCCAGGGTTCCCTGTTCACAGTCGGGGCAGGGGCACCCTGTATTATCTCTCTTTTTTTGTTTTTTCATATTCCCTTCTTTATAGGTATTTTCGGTAATGGGGCGTATCCGGTGTTGTGTTCGTGAAATCCTAAGAAGACGATAGGTGGTTTCCGATCCATCGGGGTGATTTTGACATGGATCAGCAGTTTCGGATCATCATAGGGGATCACATATTGATATTTTTGAGGGGCTTGTGGGTTATTTTTTGGGAGTTCGAAAATTTCATAGGTTTCAAAGTGACTGATCAAATCCTCTACTACTTTCACGGGCACCAAACCTTTCCTATCCAGATAGCGCTGATCCTGATCGTAGATCCGGTAACCTCGAGGTTTTTTCAGGCAGTCAATAATCTGAGTGCGAATCGTTGCCGACGCTATCTTTCTGGTGGTCATGTCTGGTTAGGGGTTGCTGTATGGTATCAATTGATACCTTATATCTCTTTTTTTATTTAAAAATCAAGTTAAATCTTTTCAGTGTTTTATCCCGAAAGCTTTACCTTTTTGAATGTCTTTTAAGCAACAGGACAATTAGTAGAGATTGAAGCTTTCAAGGTTTTCACTTTTCCAAACTAATCTCAGGCTTAAAACATCACAAAAATGCCCATTCAAAATATGACTCCGGCTTTTCAGGAAAGTGGGTCGGGTCTATTTTGATCAAGATTTCTCTTTGGGAGTAGCAGAGTATCTTTAGGCAAAGGATCGTGTATTGCCTTACTTTCAACCACGGTTTTCCAAATACTTATAGATTCAGCTTTCTCTACAGCGGTTGGGTGATTTTCAGTTGAATGATTCATAGTCACCGGAAAATGATAGACTTTTGTCTTAGACCGTCAACCTGTTTCATATTTCCGAATATCGGAAAAGGGTAGCTGCTGGATTCCGGTGGTCGGAATTATGGGGATTCTAAACTTTCCGAAAAAAAGTCTAAACCTTTTCAGTAACTTTGGCGTATACACTTACAACTTATTCAATATTGGAGTACCTTTATGAAAACCAAATCTATCTGCCTTGCTTTGTCCGCCCTCTTTTTGAGTTCCTTTAGCCATGCTCAACTTTCGGAGTCGGTTCGTCGTGAAGGCGAAGATGCCGTTCGTAAAGGGCTGCAATGGTTGGAGACCAAACAGAAACCGGGTGGCTTTTGGAGTTCGCCTGAATGGCCGGCGCTCACGGGTTTTGCCGTGTGGTCGATGGCCTTGGATGATGACTATCGCGAATCGGATGCCGTGGCCATGGGCGTCGAATACATTAAAAGCCATGTGCAGGAAAACGGTGGAATTTATGTGGTACCCAAGCTGGAATTTAAGGGCGGCGGAAAATCGAATTACAATACTGCGATTTCCATGGTGGCCCTGCACCTCACCGGACGTGAGGATGTTCGTCCCATCGTGTTGCGGGCTCGAAATTTCGTAGCGGCCGGACAACATTTGGGTGGAGATGTGTATTATGGCGGTTTCGGTTACGATGCCAGTACCGAGCGTGCCTACGCGGATTTGTCGAATACCTACGTGGCTATGGAAGCCTTAGCCCTCACGGAAGATGTGGAAGATTTCCGTACCGAAGGAGAGAAAGCCGAGATTAATAAACAGGCCGCCGAAGAATTCATAAGCAAAATTCAGAACCGCAAAGAAAGCAACGATGCGGATTGGGTAGCAGACGATCCTGAAAACAAAGGGGGATTTGCTTATCATCCGGAAGAAACCAAAGCCGGAACCATCAATGCAGATGACGGTACGGTTTATTTCCGTTCCTTCGGAAGTATGACCTATGCGGGAATGTTGTCACTGATCTACGCGGATGTGGATCGTAATGATCCACGAATCAAATCTGCCATGGACTGGTCTACTCGTCACTGGTCGTTGGATGAAAACCCAGGCATGGATGCTCAAGGCCTCTTTTACTTCTACAACGTGCTCAGCAAAGCCCTCGCGGTGTTTGGCGAAAACCAATTGATTGCCGAAGATGGTACGCAAATCAACTGGCGTCAAGAGTTTGTCACGAAGCTCGTTTCTATGCAGAGAATTGATGAGAATGGGAAAGGCTATTGGGTCAACGACGAAAACCGTTTCTGGGAAGCCGACCCTGTCTTGGTTACGGGCTACACCCTAATTGCGCTTCAGATTGCTCTGCAGGAGTAAAGCGTAACGCAAACATCGGAGTTGGGCTGGAAGGACCTCTACCCAGTTGGAAGGGTCTAAAAGGAGAGACTCTTAAGCTGATAACGGGATATTTAACATCAGATTTAGGCAGGAAGCCTTTACAGATTCATACTAGATGAGTATGAGCAGTTGAAAATGAATATAATTACATTTTCTGAAAAAGCTGGGGTTTCGGTAGCGACCGTGTCTCGGGCCTTGAATCCCAAGACCTCTCATATCGTTAAAACGGAGACTCGCCGGAGGATTTTGGATTTAGCCGCAGAGCTGAATTTCGTACCCAATCCTGGAGCTCGTGTGTTGAGAGGGAACACGAGAGCGCCTATTGCGATTCTTCTTCGTAATAAAGATAAAATTTTCCTTAGCGAATACTATGCACGGTTGCTCTCCGGAATCGTGAATACTGCGGCTGAAAAGAAGCAGGCCGTCCACGTGATGGCTTTTACTCCAGATCCCACTAGTGATTTTAATGAGCAGGTAACTGCAGCCACTGTTGGTTGTGGCGGTATCATTTATCTATCGGAAGCGCTCTCAGCTAAAACTCTTTTTGGATTGGAACGATTGCATCAGCCTTTTGTAGCTCTTTCTAACTGTTTGCCGCCAGGTCTGGATGCTCTTGAACTTACATTTCCTGTATTTGGTGTGGAGGAATTTAGGGGAGGCTGTCTTGCTATGGAACATCTTATAGGGCTTGGACACAAACGTATTGCTCTCTTAAATGGGCCCTCGAATCGTCGGGATGTCCACGAGCGCTGTGAGGGATTTGAATCGTCGATGACCCAAAACAACTTGGTGGTTCGTTCGGATTGGTGTTTCAATGAAGACTTCTCTTTTGAAAGTGGGGTGGCAGCTGCAGAACGCATTTATCCGCTCCTTAACAAGGTGACCGCTGTAGCTTGTGGAAACGATGAACAAGCCATGGGCCTTATTCGTGGACTCGCATCGAAAGGGGTATCCTGTCCAAGGGAAATCTCTGTTACCGGCTTTGATGACGCTTTGTGGGCTTCCCGCCATTCACCCTCCTTGACTACGATTCGTCAGCCATGGATGCGGATGGCCGAGGCTTCTGTCCGCATGGTTCAAGATCTCTGGGGCAAGAAAAGAGAGGAACGATCGCGGGCGGATATTTCTCTATACGAACCCGAACTCATTATTCGTGAAACGACCGCATCCCCTCTGACAATTTAGGTGGGTTTTCCACAGATATTTTATAATGTAAATATTTACAATTTATGATGGACTTCTTTTCTGAGCGTCATAGACAACAAGAATGTCTTGCACAAATTTACTACCCAAAGTGAATGCGTTCCGCAGGGAACGGTCACTCGGTTTTACCCTGATTGAAATGTTGGTAGTCATCGCGATCATAGCGTTATTAGCCAGTATATTGGTTCCGGCAGTAAACCGTGCGCTTTCGGGAGCCAAGCAAGTGAAAGGGCTCTCCAATCTGCGTCAGATCGGCATCGCAATTCAATCTTTTGCGATCGACTTTGATGACCGATTTCCTCCTGCGGTCTCTAAAACGACAAACTACGCTATTTTTCTAAGTCCCTATTTGGGAGGCGATGGATCTACTTATCAGGAGGGTGGGACAGCTTCACCTATCTTTAAAGATCCACTGGCAACATCTCAGAAAGGGAATTATCATTTTTCCTGTAACCCAAGCTTTATGCCGGATATTCAAAGCTGGGGTAACGACGATCCGCAACCATCCGACCGGGCCCGCTTGATTCCTCGTTCTTCTGCTATGCGGCCCAGTGAACAAGTGTTGCTTGCTGACGGGGCTCAGGTCCTTAATGGCGATAGTATGGCAACCTTCTATGCTGCCAGTGGCGTTTGGAAGCCCTATCCTCATTCCGGTAGTGATCAACCTGTGGAGCGAGGACCGGATGAAGACAACACCTCTGCGGCTAGGGGACAGCTTCGATGGAGATCGTCCGGAGGAAAGGGAATCAAATGCCTGTTTGTGGATAGCCATGTCGCAGTTGTAAAAGAAGGCAATCTACTTCAACGGCAGCTCCAAAGTGGAGATTAACCTACTTTAAATCCACCCTACGAGGATTCCTACTTATGAAACGATCTCTACTTCTTCCTACCATAGTTTTTTTGATGACCCAATGCCTTCAAGCTGATTCGCCCCTTCCTGAAAAAGTAGTTTTAGCTAACTTTGCTGAAAAACCGCTGGAGTTTCTCTACGGAAGTTGGTCTGAGAGGATGGACCGGAATCTTACAGGTATCCAAATCGCTAAAGGAGCGACCGCGAAGGGAGGGGGAGGGGCCTCGATGGCTTGTGACCTTTCCTTACTCCATGGATTATCGATCACTCTCAAAGTTCTTCCCGAAAATATGGCAGCTGGAGTTAATATTATTCTCCACAGCCCAGATAAGCGTGCGTCCGGGTATAGCTTTTCGCTTGAAGAGGCTCCGGTGAATTCCACAACCATGATCGTTGATTTGAGTAAACCTTTTTTTCAGCCCAATGATGCAACTAACGGTCACGCAGATCTTTCGAACATCACCCGATTTCAAATTCAAGGAAACTTTAAAGACGATGCGCCCTTGGCCATCGAGTTTGAAGTACTTGAGGCCGTAGCTCCCAAATCTTGATATTATCCAAGAGGAAAATGTCTTATCTGAACCAAAGAAATCCTTATGCCTTCTGTGCGTCTTATTTGTGTGTGTTTCCCGCTGCTGTTTTTGATCGGCTGCGGATCTTTAGGAAACTATCCATCCGTGGCTGAGACGACTAACTCGGAGGTTGCTAAAAACTTCATGTTCAAACGAGGTGTAAATATCAGCCATTGGCTCTCCCAAAACATGGATAACCGCACCTATGGAGCCGACTGGTTCACAGAAGAAGATGTTCGCTGGATTGCCGACCAAGGTTTTGACCATATCCGCGTACCGATAGATGCGAAACATTGGATGCAGGATGATGGCGGTCTCAAGTTATCCGCCTTAGAACCTTTTAATCGAGCTTGTGCTTGGGCACAGGAAAACGGATTGGGCGTCATCTTGGACATGCATACCTTACCGGGTGCAAATTTTTCCAGCAAGGCAAGGGATAGCTCCCTTTTCACGGATCCAGTATTATTAGAAAAAGTTGCTAGGTTCTGGGGGGAAATCGCTGCCCAGTATGCGGAAGCGGGGACGTGGCTTCGCTTCGAACTCCTGAATGAACCGGTGGCTGAAAAAGATGAACAATTGAATCCTGTGATGAAACGTTTTCTCTCCGCAGTTCGTGAAACGAACCCTACTCGTGTCGTTTACGTGACCAGTAATCAGTGGAGTAAATTCCGAACGGTTTATGCTCTCGATCTGCCTGACGATCCGAACATTGCCTTGACGCTTCATTTTTATGACCCACTGCCTTTTACGCATCAGCGAACCGATTGGACGGAATACAAGAGCAGTATGCCACAGGTTGATTTTCCGGGCGTGATCCCTGATTTATCAAGCCTACTTCCTCGGGGTCACTCCCGTTTAGCTCTTTCCGGTACATCCATTAATGCAGAGCTATCGATTGATCCTGGTTTTCAAAAGTTGGCCGACTGGGCCGAGGAATATGCACCAGGGTTGGAGATTCATATCGGCGAATTCGGAGTCTATCGGTCGGCTACACCCGAATCGATCCATAACTATTATAGTGCAGTGGTGGCCGCGTCAGAACGACATGGCTTCAGCTGGGCCGCCTGGGATTATCGTGGAGGCTTTGCGGTCCGCGGACCCGATGGTTCTCCTACCGCAGCCATGCAGGGAATCACTGAGGCCATCTCTACTGTGAGCCCTGAATAACTCTCCTTGACTCTTATGTATGCTAATCGATCGGATAGGACGGTTTTTTAAAATGATAGGCGAGTCTCATATGAATATCGGATGGGAGTATGCAGAATTAGGCTTCAGTGACGTGCGGTATGCGCTTGAGTATTCTACCTGTACTGAAGGAATGAAAAAGTTACAAAACGTGATTGACTCTACTTTCCTATCATGGCATCACTAAAATGTAAATATTTACATTATCACCCCAGCGGAGCACAGAAAAGATATGAAAAAAATAAATTCAGGGAATCCATCTCGTTCGCAACACTCATTTAGGATTATGGCATTGTCTTTATTTGCGCTGATCTCTACCGCTTCGGTCCGAGCCGGTGTATTGGCCAGTTGGGATATGGAAACAAATGGAGCAAGAACGGTGGCTTCTCTTGTGGATGCTAGTGTTACGGTTACCGATCTGGCAGGAAATAATCTTAATACCCCCGGCTCATTTATCGGGGAAAGTGTTGTGGGGGGAGCGGGCGACGACTATATTGCTTACTCAAGAAGCTCCGGTATTGCGCGTACGGATGCTGTGGGTGCAATCGCCGACAGCACCTACTTCAGTTTTACTGTTACGCCTGAGGTAGGGCAATCGATCACGCTCAGCAGCATTACCTTTGATTCTATGGCCGGAACCGGTGGGCCAAGCGATCGCCAATTTTATCTTATGTCGGATAAAACAGGATACCTAAGCACAGAGGTTTTAGCTTCCGCATCTACTGTGACTGGCTCCCCACTACTTCCATACAACACATCAACTTTTGATCAGAATTTTTCTGCGGATCTTTCCGGTATGGATTTTGCCAACATTACGGACTCGGTCACCTTCCGCATCTACATCGCGACTCCAAACACATTTCAGAATGTCGGGTTTGACGATATCACCCTTAATGGTGCTGTCATTCCTGAACCGTCTTCACTCGTACTCATGGTTCTGACTGGATTCGCCTTGGTGATCTGCCGACGCCTTCATTTAAAGGCAAATGCTTAAACAGAACTCCCGCGAATACGTCCCTGGGTAGGCCACCTTTGCGGGTGGCGATGCCGTCTTGTTCGGCTAGCGTAACTGACAACGGAAGTTGGGCTCTCTAGTCCGACAACCTTATCTTATGGGGCTGCCTGCCCGAACGGTCGCTCGGAGACGGCCGAGGGAAAGCCCAACTGGAGCAACTTCGCTTCGGACTCATACCGGATAGCGTTAGTGTAGACAACTCGTCCTCGCAAACTCGGATCAAAGATTCGTGGAGGCTTCGGATTCCAAATACTACCAATTTGGATTCTGGCCCTTGGGCCATGTCATCTTTGGTACTCTGGGAAGAGCTGGGTTCGCTACCGCGGTTGCTCCCAAACCTTACGGAACCGATTAGGAAGGTTTCCTTAGTAGAACTCAGGTTGAAGCCTGGTGGTAAGGCGTAGGTGCATGAAAGTTGAAACTGCGCGATTTTCCACCTAGCTCTCTTTTCTGAGTTAGCCACCTTACTCCCCCATAGCAACCGACATTCCGCTTGCCGAAAGTCGTCAGATTTGCTTCCATGAGACTTCTTCCCTTTACCTACACAATCTCCACCCAAAAAATATGACTACATACCCCAAAACGTTTTCTCACATCGGACTTTCGGTTCCTAATCTCGACGAAGCCGTAAAATTTTATGAGGACGTCATGGGGTGGTATACCATCATGAAGCCTACAGTGGTAAAAGAGGAATCCAGTACCGCCATCGGAAAAATGTGTATCGATGTTTTTGGGGAAGGCTGGGAATCCTTCAAGATTGCTCATATATCCACGGGTGACAAGATTGGTATCGAAATGTTCGAATTTCAAAACAACCAAACCCCCGAAGAATTCGAATATTGGAAAACCGGAACCTTTCATTTTTGCGTGCAGGACCCCAACATCGAAGCACTGGTGGAGAAGGTGGTTGCCCATGGAGGAAAGCAACGAATGCCTATCCGTGAATATTACCCCAAGGAAAAACCTTTCAAAATGGTCTACGTAGAGGATCCCTTTGGTCTGGTCTTCGAGATCTATACGCACAGCTACGAGATGACCTACTCTCAGGGCGCCTACTGAAAAGAGGCGATTTAAAAAGGTCTACCCTTAGGCTTAAGCGAGGTGCCTCCCCATCGTTTCGTGTACTCGTCGCAGTGAATGATCAGGCACTTATATGTTGAGAGATCTATATCTAAGGGAAGGATATAGGTCTGAGCTCCTTTATGCGATGTGAGTAGTTCTAAAACTACCGCACCCGCCAACGCATTTTTGTTGGTAATATCTGTTACTTACTTGGGGTGGCATACTAGCTTCAGATCAGGTGTATTTAGGGTCTTGAAGTTATGCAAAAGCGTAGTTCGCAGCTTCCTTCTTCCTGAATCGAGGGTTTTGGCAGATAGGCTCTTCGACAGAAGGGCGAAGAGAAAGCAGAGGGTGTTTTTTTGTAGAATTTTTTTGGTTAGGATTAAAGGCGTCGATAGGAGTCGGGATCCGAGTGCGAAACCAGCATGCCGACTTCAAGAGTAACATTGCCAGTGATTTCTAGACCTTCGGCAATCCGGTCTAAAACGCGTTCGTTCACTTTGCCTCCTTGGGTATCTACAAGTAAAAAATATAGCACCGATCCCTCATCGCCCCGCACTAAAAAGACCGGTGGAATCCCACCATAGGAATTTCGAAAGTCATAGCCACCTGTTTCCCCCTTTTTTAGGGTTTAGCCTTTAAATCAGACATATTGCACTTTTTGTCTTGATTGTAATTCTGTCATGGAGACACTGTGTCATTATATGAGATTTATTATATGAACAATCAAATATGGGAATTTGTACGCGAAGACGGGAAGGGCTTGCCCCTCCGTGTGGAGGTGGAGGAATCTATTCTGGGGAGTGGAGGAGACTGTAATCTATTGGTAATGCATCCATCGGTAGATCAGCAACACGCACGGCTGACGATTCAGCCCGACGGGCTAACTATTGAAGATTTAAATAGCCGAAAAGGTATTTTTGTGGAGGGGCAATCTGTCGATTCTATTCGCCTATCCGCAGATGAAGGCGGTGAGTTTGTTGTTATCTTCGGAGAGATTTGTTTTTTCGTGAGCCGTGTAGAAGCTGCTTTACCGCCCCCTGCACCTTCCATTTCTATTCCTCCGCCAATTCCTGACTCTGGTAAAAAGCACAAGGTAATAAAAATACGTTCATCGGGTATCCAAAGTGAAGCTGAACCGTCCAAGCAACCAAATAAGTCAGATTCTATTTGGTATTTTAAACACGGCTCGACCCAAAATGGGCCGATGACCATAGAAAGGCTGTTTGAAACATTTGATGAGGGGCAGATTAGTAAAAATGATATGGTGTGGAAGGAAGGAGATCATGACCCTAAACCTGCTTGGCATGTAATAGATGAACCTTTTCCTGAAGAAAGTTCTGTTCAGATTAAAACTTCGTTATCCCCAGTAGATTCGGCTGTAACTACACCTGCCCAATCAACCGATTTACAAGGTCCGGGTATGGCGGATGCGGGTCATGGCAGTGCTGTATGTCCTTGTTGTTGGTATAAATTTGAACCGGACGAGGTTTATTTTATATCGATGCATCCTGACTTAATTGGAGACCCTGTGGTGGGTGAGTTTGAGCAATTACGCTTTTTACCAGAACGATTTACTCCTGACGGTCTAGCCTTGGATGCCAAAGGAATGCGTTGCACAGATATGGCCTGCCCGCGCTGCCATATGCGGGTGCCATCGCAAGTCTTGCATTCCGATCCTTTTTTCCTTTCCATCGTAGGGGCTCCTGGAAGCGGAAAGTCTCATGTGCTAGCGGCTGCGATATGGCGGCTGCGTGAGGTGATGCCGTCTCAATTAGATTTCAGTTTCAATGATGTAGATGCCGTCACCAATCAATGGTTGAATGAATATGAGGAACGTTTGTTTTTCGATCAGGAGAACGAGAGGTTAAATGTAATAAAAAAAACCGAACAAACCGCAGAGCATGTTTTTAAGAAAGCCATCATACAAGGAATAGAAACCTTTCTTCCCATGCCATGTTTATTCTCGTTTTCTCCCACCGATGAGAGTGGACCTCCTAAGAATTGCATGGTGCTTTATGATAATGCGGGTGAAAGTTTCCAAGTGGGGAACGACACCGTAAACCAACCCGGCACCCAGCATCTGGTACGGTCGAAAGGAGTCTTGTTTTTGTATGATCCGCAGGCAGACCCTCGGATGTTGAAACATTTACGGACTGTGGATAAAGCAAAAGCGGAGTCCAATCAAACTCTTCAGCGTCAGGATGTGCTGATGGTGGAGATGATGGCTCGAATTCGTCGCCATGCGGGCCTTACCGAGGGGGAGCATTATGATAACACTCTCATCATTGCTTTGTCCAAATCGGATTTGTTCGGGGAAACCTTTGACTTGGATACCCCAGTGTTGAAAGAAGATCCTGATACGTGGGAAAAAGTGCTGGATATGACGGTGATTGCTGAGATGTCATACAAAACAAGAACACTTCTAAAACGCTTTTCACCTGAAGTGGTAAATAATGCCGAATCTTTCGCCAGCAAGGTACTGTATCTCCCTGTGAGTGCTCTGGGACATAATCCGGACGATCAAGGAATTCTTACCGAAGCGTTCAAGCCTGGCTGGGTGGAAGTACCTTTCCTTTATTTTCTAGCGAATTCTGGGCTGATGCCGAGTTTTCGCCCCTCTGCGCCTGCAGAAGCGGATACAGCCTTTGTTCGTAAAGGGCATTTACTACGGTTTCAATCTGCGGAAACGGGGCGGACGCATGAAGTGCCTTGGCAATTCAGTGGTTATGAACTCACCTGCGAAGAAACCTCCAAACGCTTCCGGGTTCCCTATCTGGCGGAAGCCCCTCAGCTTTAGGATAACTTATGAGTTATGAACTGATCTACACCTCGGCGGAACGCGGATTAAAATCAGGCAGCCGAGGGTTTGCCACCGTGGCTATGACCGAAGGGATGCCAGCCCATTGCATGCAACTTTGCGAGTCCATGAGTGGCTATGTGCATGTCTTCGATTTGAACAGTGAACAATATGTAATCAACCCTGTGGCTTGGAGTCATTACCGGGTGAAGTGCGGATCTACCTGGTATTCCTTGTTTTCTCGGGTATCTGCCCACGCCAAAGATTATACTGGTCGCACCAATAAAATTGCCCATCACCTCATGCTTGAACAGCCTCAGGAGACCTTTGGCTATGCTAACGGACCCAGTGATTTGATGGATTCATCCTTTTTTGAATCGACCTGGCAGGGCGACGCGAGGTTTTTAGCTGCGGGGCGTCAACCCGAATCGATGCGATCCGATTCAGATCCACAAGCGAAACACTGGCTAGCTGCAGGATTGTCGGCCGAGGTAGCTGCCCGTATGGCTGGGGCACTGGCCCAGGATACGGATGCGCCGATGGTGCTCTTATTTGATCCGCAAAATCAGCAGGCAAACCTTACAGGGTTGATTCAGGATTTGCTCGAGTTATTACCACCGGAACGCCGCTGGAAAATTGGATTTAGTACCTATTACAGTATGCATCCATCTGGATCTGAAGTGCATCTGCGGGCCTGCGCCAAAGGAACGGATGCGGCACGCAAGGTCGCCCGACACCCTCGGGCCGTGGTGGTGGATATAGATGCAGGGACGGTGAAGGGACTAGAGCATTTGCCGGAAGCCGATGCAACTTTGGTACAGGCAGCCCAGAGTGGGTCTTTACCCGCTTGGGCACAAGCCGTAAAAGAGGTGGTTTCAGCACCCGACCCAGTGGTATCCCCTCGGGCCGCCGATTCTGAAAGTAAAACGTCCCTGCCACCGCTTCGTTCAGATCGACCGGGAATAAGAAGCGACAGACCGCCGCCCCCGAGTTCAAGAATAGCAGAAGCAAAGGTTGTAAAAAAACAAAAGAGTATCCTGCCCGTTCTATTAGGTGTTGGGGTGGGGATATTGATCTTGCTCTTGTTTGCGGGGCAGAAAATGATTTCTGGGCTTTCGAAGCCAGATGAAGGAGATGTAATAGTGCCGTCGGTTTCACAACCTGCCGTAACCGATGCTCTGGTTAAAAAGAGCGAAAAGATAGGAAATGAAGACACAATTCCTCCCGCTCCAACTCCCAAAACGGTAGCTGACCCAACAGCTACGCCAAAACCAGAACCATCTCCTATTTCGAGTCCAACTGCTACTCCGATACCACCTCCAACTTCAGGGCCCGACATTCAATTAAATCCTTTTGTATCATATGAAAAAATTTCAAATAAGTTAAGCAATGATTTGATTAATTTAAATGAAAAGGGGAAAAGAAAACCTAAATCAGAAATTACCACTCGGAATTCAGATTTAGGTACTGCGAGAACTAGTGACGATGATAAAAAATCGATTATTTTTGATAAGGACAAAAAAATAATCTACTTTAAAAAAGATCAAATTATTACGCTCAATGAATTAGTCCTTAAAGCGGATAGAATAAAATTAGATACTGTTTCACTAATAGAAATTCTCTCAAAAATAAAAGACCGGTTAAAAGCCGACTTTAATGGTGAAGACCAAGGGTTTGAGTTTGAATTGAAGGACTCAAGTTTAGTTTTTCCCGGATTGGGTGAGAAAATTGCAACGGATATTATGGAGAGGATTAACACTAGAAGATTAAAAATGTCAGAACCTTTTAACTTGGCCATTGACAATCTTCTGAAGATAAAAAAAGCAGAGAAAAATAAACCAAAATTGGAAGATTTTAAAGGTGATGACAAAGAGAAGAATTTTCGTAAGAAGAATACGGAATTCCAGAATAAAAAAAATGGAACTATAGGGTTTTTAGTGGAAGCATATCAAGGCCTCCGAGATGAAAGAGGATGTTGGTGCGGTAATTATCGAAGGAGCGGAAGCCTCTCGCATTCGTTTTTAGCTGCTGGATTCTTCCATTC
>Ga0222650_1000037_pt1 | contig 129336 bp, 114 predicted proteins | sample AntAcemetagen367_FD_179820 | JGI IMG/M metagenome (GOLD analysis project Ga0222650, IMG submission 179820) | Saline water microbial communities from Ace Lake, Antarctica - #367 | ecosystem: Environmental > Aquatic > Non-marine Saline and Alkaline > Saline | place: Antarctica: Ace Lake... | reverse complement strand
TCCGTCAATCTTCTCTACTTCTCCGCGTGCAAATTCCGCAGCATCCGTGCATTTACCCCAAGGTGCGTGGTTTTCCCCTCTCTTTTGTAAGAGAGGGGTGTCTCGCGTAGCGAGACGGGGTGAGTTGCACCAAGCATCCGTCAATCTTCTCAGCTTCTCCGCGTGCCACTTCCGCAGCATCCGTGCATTTACCCCAAGGGTCGTGGTTTTCCCCTCTCTTTTGTAAGAGAGGGGTGTCTCGCATAGCGAGACGGGGAGAGTTTGCACCAAGCAAGCGTCTTTGGTATTTAAGACCTCCTGGGTTTCTAAAACCTACTAGGTCTAACTAACTAATCAGCCCATAAAGCTATAACCGTGGGCTTCTCGATACGATTCTTCCTGCGTCAGAATCACTCGAAGTGACTTCTATTCGGCTTACATCAACCAAATCAGCAGAAGCCAATCATTGCATCGAAAAAGTTGCGATGGTTCGGTTCTTTTATTTAGAATTAGTCTAAATAATGACCATGTCGTTATTATGCTTAATCGCAACGGTTTTGTCCATTAAATTTGCCGCGATTTTAAGGACGACAATCCGTACAAAACATGTCAAAAGACATCAAGATCAAGAAAGGCCTGAATATTCCTTTAGAGGGAGAGGCCGATAAAGTACTCGGCACTGCAGAAAGGTCTAGCACCTTTGTAGTTAAACCGACCGACTTCAAAAACTTCACGCCAAAGCTTCTTGTAAAAGAAGGGGAAGAGGTTCTTGCAGGTTCACCCTTGTTTTTTAATAAGGAATATCCAGATGTAAAAGTTGGTTCTCCTGTAAGTGGAGAAGTGGTGGAGGTTATACGAGGTGCTAAGCGTAAGATTCTTGGAATCAAGATTCTTGCAGACAAGGAAACACGCTATGCGGAGTTTGCTGCTGCAGATGCTGCATCTATGAGCGGTGAAGACGTGAAGCAGCGTTTACTTGACCAATGCCTCTGGGCATACATCAAGAGACGTCCGTACGGAACCGTTGCTCGGTCTGAAGATAAGCCTTTGGCAATTTATATCTCAGCATTTGATTCTGCTCCGTTGGCTGGCGATAACGACTACATCTTACACGGCAAGGAAAAGGAATTCCAAGCTGGATTAGAGGTGTTGAAGCAACTAACCGATGGTAAGGTTCATTTGAATCTTCACCGACAGCTGAACACCGATGCCGTTTTTAAAGATGCTAAAGGCGTAGAGATAAACTGGGTAAGTGGTCCGCATCCATCAGGAAACGTGGGCGTACAGATTCATCACATTCAGCCTTTAAATAAAGGAGAAGTTGTGTTTGCTGTTGCTGCACAAGATGTTGCCCTTATTGGAAGTGCATTCCTAACAGGAAAGTACGATGCTTCACGATTGGTTGCTCTTGGCGGTTCATCTGTAAAAGCTCCAAAGTATTTCAAAACGATTCAGGGAGCGTCTATTTCTACATTGCTTGAGGGTAATGTAGAGGGAGACAACAACCGCATAATTAGCGGAAACGTGCTTACAGGAACGAAAGTGGCTGCTGATGGAAACCTTGGTTTCTTTAGTAAAGAAGTAAACGTGATTCCGGAAGGAGATACTGCTAAGTTCTTCTTAACCGAAGGATGGGCTGGGCCAGGTTTGGCAAAGCATTCTGCAAATCGCTCTTATTTCTCATGGTTAATGCCAAGCAAGAAATATGATTTGGATACCAACACCAATGGTGAAGCACGCGCATTGGTAGTTACTGGACAATATGAAAGTGTTTTTCCGATGGATATCTACCCTCAGCATTTGTTGAAGGCGATTATGATTGGTGATATTGAATTAATGGAGAATCTTGGAATCTACGAAGTAGATGACGAGGATTTTGCATTGTGTGAGTATGTCTGTACTTCTAAAACTGCTGCACAGCAGATTGTAAGAGAAGGGCTAGAGCTCATTGAAAAAGAATGTGGTTAAACTATAAGGCACGATGAAGTTTTTGCACACAGCCTTCCAGAACGCGAAAGCACCTTTTGAAGAAGGCGGCAAGTTTGAGAAGTACAATAAGGCACTCACCGCTATTGATGCGTTTGAAACCTTGATGTTTACACCTGAAGAGGTAACGCACACAGGGGCGCACATCCGAGATGGTATTGATTTGAAACGTACCATGTCAATAGTAATTCTGGCCATGGTGCCATGTCTGTTGTTCGGAATGTACAACGCAGGTTACCAGCACTTTTCACAGCTAGGAGTTGATGCTTCTTTCTGGGAAATGTTCCAAATTGGATTGGTAAAAGTGCTACCGATAGTCGTTGTTTCTTACGGTGTAGGACTCGGTATTGAGTTCGGTTTTGCCATGTACAAGGGACATTCGGTTGAAGAAGGCTACCTCGTAACGGGTATGCTTATTCCATTAATTGTTCCTGTAGATATTCCACTTTGGATGTTGGCTATTTCAGTTGCATTTGCCGTTGTATTCTGTAAAGAAGTATTTGGCGGAACGGGAATGAATATCCTGAATGTGGCACTTACATCACGAGCATTCTTGTTCTTTGCTTATCCAACGTATATGTCTGGAGACAAGATTTGGGTGCATGATGGAATGACGAATGATGCCATTTCAGGAGCAACCATTCTTGGCGATTTGTCGGCAATGAAGGATGGGTTAGTAAAGTCTGCAGATGGAATGATTCAATTTACGGGGGCAAGCTTTTCGGTTTCGGACATGTTCCTTGGTTTTATTCCAGGTTCGGTAGGCGAAACCTCAGTTCTAGCAATTTTGATAGGTGCTGCTATTCTGCTAATTACGGGTATTGGAAGCTGGAGAATAATGCTTTCTGCTGTAATTGGTGGGGGAACAATGGGATTGATTTTCAATACATTTGGTTCAAACGGGTTGATGCAATTTGATTGGTGGCAACACATGATTGTTGGTGGTTTCGCCTTCGGAGTTGTCTTTATGGCTACAGACCCAGTAACAGCGGCACAAACGAATAAAGGAAAATGGATTTACGGGTTCTTAATCGGTTTTATGGCCATTATGATTCGTGTATTCAACCCAGCATATCCAGAAGGAATTATGCTGGCTATACTCTTCATGAATGTGATGGCACCACTTATCGACCATTATGTGGTTGAGGGCAACATCAAGAAGAGACTTAAGCGACTGACTGTGAAAACAGCAGCCGTTAATTAAAAAACTAGAAATTATTAATTAAGAATATCGGAGCATATTCAAATTAAATGCAAATGTCGAACAACCCAATTCTTAATTCATAATTTTTAATTCATAATTAAAAACAATGGCGGTTGATGTAAATAGCAATAAGTACACATTCATTTTTGCAGCGGTAATGGTAATTGTAGTAGCAACGGTTTTGGCCGTTGCTTCTGAATTCCTGAAACCAATGCAGAAAGAGAACGTGGCGAATGAGAAGTGCCAAAACATTCTAAGTAGTATTGGAATTGAGGCTGAAGCCGCAGATGCAGCAGCTGCTTACAAAGAGAATCTTGTGAAAGCAGTGGTTCTTGATGCAAACGGGCAAGTAGTGAGTGAACCAAAATTTGGTGCTTTTAATATTGATATATTGAAAGACTACAAAGCAGGGCTTTCTGCTATCTACAAAGCCAATTCTGATGATATGGAAGCGATGACGACAGCGCTTCTTGCATTTGGAGATGGTGGCGTTAATTATCCAATGTTCGTTCTGAGCAAGGGTGGCAAGGATGTATATGTAGTACCAATGGTTGGAACAGGCCTTTGGGGGCCTGTTTGGGGATATGTAACTGTAGCCGGAGATGGGAAAACAGTTGTAGGTGCTGTTTTCGACCACAAATCAGAAACTCCAGGTTTAGGTGCTGAAATCAATCAAGCATCTTTCCAAAAGCCATTTGAAGGAAAAACTATTTTTGATGAAAGTGGTGAGTTCACTGGAATTAAAGTTATGAAAGGTGGTGCTAAAGGTTCTAATCATGCTGTTGATGCCATTTCAGGTGGAACCATTACTAGTAATGGTGTGACAGAAATGATTGTTCGTACCCTAAAAATTTATGAGCCTTATTTTCGTGAATTACAAGCTGAAACAGAGACGACTGAAGTTGTCGAACTTTCTCTTGATTCTACCGCCTTGGCATTGAATTTTGAACAAATAGTTGACGGTATTGAACCGTCTGCAGAATAATCTGTTTTAAACTAAGATACTCGTAAGATGAGTGAAGTAGCAGTAGCAGAAAAAGTAAAGGAGCCAAAAGAGCCGTTGTTCTCTAAAAAGAACAGGGCCCTTATCTCTAATCCTTTGGATGATGATAACCCGATAACAGTACAGGTTCTTGGAATCTGTTCTGCCTTGGCAATTACGGTACAGCTTAAGCAAGCGGTTGTAATGTCCGTTTCGGTATTGTTTGTATTGGCAGCAGGAAACGTAATTGTTTCCTTGATGCGAAACTTGATTCCTAACCGAATCCGAATCATTGTTCAGTTGGTAATCGTGGCAGCTTTGGTAATCTTGGTTGATCAAGTTCTGAAAGCATACGTTTATGATGTAAGTAAAGCCCTTTCTGTATTTGTTGGGTTGATTATTACCAACTGTATTATTATGGGACGCCTTGAGGCATTTGCTCTTGCAAACAAGCCTTGGCCAGCATTTCTTGATGGTATCGGAAACGCATTTGCCTATGGTGGTATTCTTGTAATTGTCTCTTTCTTCCGCGAACTGTTTGGTTCTGGAAAAATATGGGGATTCCCAGTATTGGGAGAGAAACTAGGAGCATTGCTTTCAGACGGAACGCTTGCCACCAAAGCAACAGGGTTGTACGCAATGGGTTATGTTGATAATGGTCTGATGATTTTGCCTCCAATGGCATTGATTACCGTTGGAGCCCTCATTTGGGTACAGCGTGCGCGTAACCCAAAACTTATTGAAGCTTAAATAGTTACAAGTTACAGTTAAAGGGAAACGAGATAAAGAAAAGTAGTAACAGGCTCTGAGCTTGAAACTCAAAAGACAATGGAATACATAAACATATTTATAAAAGCCGTTTTCATCGAGAACATGATTTTTGCCTATTTCCTAGGCATGTGTTCTTATTTGGCAGTAAGTAAAACAGTGAAGACAGGTGTTGGTCTTGGAGCCGCAGTCATCTTCGTTTTAGGAATCACGGTTCCCGTAAATTACTTGCTCGAAAACTACATCCTGAAAGAAGGAGCTCTTGGTTGGTTGAATCCGGAATGGGGTTTGGCTGGAGCTAATACAATGGACTTGAGCTTCTTGAGTTTCATCATGTTCATCGCCATTATTGCATCTATGGTGCAATTGGTAGAGATGGTAGTTGAGAAATTTGCTCCTGCATTGTATGCTTCATTGGGTATTTTCTTACCACTTATCGCAGTAAACTGTGCCATACTTGGTGGTGCACTTTTTATGCAAGAGCGTCAGTACTCCAATATTGGCGAAGCAACAGTATTCGGACTAGGTTCTGGAGTTGGTTGGTTCTTAGCAATCGTTGCAATTGCCGCCATTCGTGAGAAAATCCGCTATTCAAATGTTCCAGCTCCGCTAAGAGGACTTGGTATAACATTCATTATTACAGGCTTAATGGGCATCGCGTTCATGAGCTTTATGGGTATCGAACTTTAAAGAACTTAACATTTAAGAACATGGTTCTATTAAGCACATCATCAGTTATCGGGGTAAGCGTAGTCGTCTTCCTCATTATAATCTTCATGTTGGTCTCTTTGCTACTTTTTGCAAAGACAAAATTGGCACCGTCTGGTCCTGTAAAGCTGGAAATCAATGGTGAAGTTATAGAAGTGGAATCTGGAGGTACCATTCTTGGAACCCTCGGAAACCAAAAGATTTTCCTTCCATCAGCGTGTGGTGGTGGTGGTACTTGCGCTATGTGTAAGTGTCAGGTATTTGATGGTGGTGGTGAGATTCTTCCTACAGAAGCACCATACTTTTCAAGAAAAGAGATTGCTGATAACTGGAGACTTGGATGTCAGGTGAAGGTGAAGCAGGATATGAAAATCGGTATCCCTGAGGAGATATTCGGTATCAAAGAGTTTGAGGCAACGGTTGTTTCTAATTATAACGTAGCTACATATATCAAGGAGTTTGTAGTTGAGATTCCTCAGGATATGGACTATGAAGCTGGTGGGTATATCCAGATTAATATTCCAGCATGTGAGGTTAAGTTCTCGGATATGGATATTGCTGCTCACCCAAAAGATCATCCTGGAGAGCCGAATAAGTTTGAGAAAGATTGGAGTGATGGGCCATTCGGAATGCGGGGATTGGTAATGAAGAATGACGAAGAAGTTATTCGTGCATACTCTATGGCCTCTTACCCAGCAGAAGGACGAAATATTATGTTGAACGTTCGTGTAGCTGCTCCGCCTTTTGACAGAGCAAACAACAAATGGGCAGACATCAATCCAGGTATTGCTTCTTCTTATATTTTCAACTTGAAACAAGGCGATAAGTGTAAGATTTCGGGGCCTTATGGTGAGTTCTTCATTAAGCCCGGTGATACAGAAATGCTGTATATAGGTGGTGGTGCAGGAATGGCACCAATGCGTTCACACATTTATGAGTTGTTCAAAACACTGGAAACAGGACGTAAGGTTTCTTATTGGTATGGTGGTCGATCAAGAGCAGAGTTGTTTTACATCCACTATTTCAGAGATATTGAAAAACGATTCCCGAACTTCAAGTTTTACATGGTGCTTTCTGATGCCAAACCAGAGGATAACTGGGTTGAGAAGAAAGATATTGATGATCCAGAAGGAGACGGATTTGTTGGATTCGTTCACAATGAGGTGATTAAGCAGTATTTGAGTAAGCACGATACACCAGAAGATATTGAATTTTACTTCTGTGGACCACCAATGATGAACCAGGCCATACTGAAAATGTGTGATGATTGGGGCGTGCCACCGGAGAATGTTGCGTTCGATGACTTCGGTAGTTAATCTTAAAGACTAAAAGTTAGAAAGCCTTGGTAGTAACATATCAAGGCTTCTTTCGTTATGGCCTATTGGTTTGAATAAGTTGAATAAACCCATGAAGTATAAGTTCGTAGTTCTACTATTGTTTTTTGGTGCCGTTGGTTCTTTGCAGGCACAAGAGAATGATATAGAATCCGTTGCTGAGAATTCAGTTTCTTCTTTTATCCAATCAGACACGCTGGTTAATCTGGCTACTTCATTACTTGGTATTCCATATCGCTATGGAGGAATTACGCCAGAGCAAGGTTTCGATTGCAGTGGGTTCGTGAAATATGTGTTCTCTAATTTCGGTTTTGATATTCCGCGTACTACTATCGGAATTGCAGGTTGCGGTGAAGAAATCCCCGTTGATAGCTGCAAAAAGGGAGACATCATTTTATTCTCTGGTAGAAATAAGGAAACACGACCTATTGGCCATGCGGGTATTGTTATCAGCGACATTCATGAACCATTGAAGTTTATTCACAGCGCCACCAGTAACAACAGTGGAATCGTCATTACTGCTTTCGATGCGCTGGATTATTACAAGAACAGATTTGTAAAGGTGATTCGGATTCTGAATCTTTAAACCTATTTGTAGTTAGACGTTGTCCACTATTTTTGTGTAATGAGAAACGTCCTAATTTTTGCATCATTATTGCTATTAGCAGCTTGTTCTTCCCAGGTTCGTAAAGAAGCAACCGGGTTCACTCAGGGAACTACTTATTCGGTTATCTATTTTAACGAAGGTCAAGATTTGCAGTATCAGATTGATAGTCTGCTGCTTTCGTTTGACCGTGTCCTTTCTACTTATCAAGAAAGCAGTTATATTAGCAAATGGAACAGAAACGAGCACATTTCTTTGGAGCAATCGTATTTGTTTAAAGAGGTTGTGAAACGCGCTTCCGAAATTAATATACTGTCAGACGGAGCTTTTGATATAACCGTTTCGCCATTGATGAAATACTGGTTCAAAAACGATTGGCAGGTTTCTCAACTGGACTCTTCAAAAGTGGATAGTCTAATGAAGTTCGTTGGGATGAAAAATGTGGTGTTGGATGGTCTAGATTATTACAAGACTAATCCGCAGACTCAACTCGATGTGAATGCTATTGCACAGGGGTATTCCGTAGACGTTTTATGTCGCTATTTCGAAAGCCTTGGGATATACAATTACTTGGTGGAAATAGGAGGAGAGGTTCGCGCTAGCGGAACTAAACCAAATGAAGAGCATTGGAAAGTTGGAATTGATGTTCCGAAGGAAGGAATCTCGGAAACCCGGGAACTGGCAATGTCTGTTGAGTTGAAGAATAAGGCGCTGGCTACTTCTGGTAACTATCGCAAATTTATAGAGATTGACAGAGTGAAGTATGGTCATTCACTCAATCCAATAACGGGTTATCCAGCCCAAACAGATGTGCTGAGCGCTACGGTTATAGCCGATGATTGTATTACCGCAGATGCGTTGGCTACTGCCTGTATGGTTTTGGGAGTTGAGAAATCAAAAAACTTGATTAAATCGCAATCCGACTTGGATGGGATTCTAATCTATTCAGACTCGAGCGGAGAACTGGTTATTTGGGATTCCAGAACGGAACTCTAAAATTAAGCTGCCTAGCTAGGCTTCTTACATTTCTCTTCAGGCGTAGCTCCACAAAAGCTGCAAGATTCACCTTCTTCGTTCAGGAATGGGCTATTGCTAGCACAAGTTCCCGCAAACTCACCGTTTTTCTTTACGAGAAGTTTGATTCCGATTCCCGCAAATCCGATTCCGAGTAAAAGTATTGCTGCAACTACAACTGCCATTTCTATTGAATTTAAGCGGTTACTGGTGTAACGTCTTGAAAAAGGGTTTGTTCTCTATCTGGTCCAACGGATACAACTGAAATTGGTACTCCAGTCGCTTCTTCGATATATGAGATGTATTCCTGCAGTTCAGTAGGAAGGGTATCTCCGTTTGCAAGACCGGTCAAGTCAGTTTTCCAGCCTTTCATATCTATGTATACTGGTTCAACCGTTTCCGTTAAATCAAACGGCATTTGGTCGGTCAATTCACCGTTAACCTTGTAAGCTGTACAGACCTTAATCGTGTCAAACGTATCCAAGACATCCGTCTTCATCATGTTCAACTCGGTTACACCATTTATCATGATGGCATACTTCAACGCAGGAAGGTCTAACCAGCCACATCGTCTTTTACGTCCCGTTGTAGATCCATATTCATGACCGATATCGCAGAGTTTTTCTCCTGCGTCATCAAAAAGTTCGGTTGGAAAAGGTCCAGAACCAACTCGCGTGCAATACGCTTTGAATATTCCAATTACGTTGCCAATTCTGTTTGGAGCAACTCCAAGTCCAGTACACGCACCAGCGCAAACTGTGTTTGATGATGTGACAAAAGGGTATGAACCGAAATCGATATCAAGTAACGAGCCTTGAGCTCCTTCAGCTAGGATTAGTTCTCCATTAACCAGTTTGTTGTTGATGTATTGCTCGCTATCAATTAGTTCAAATCGCTTAAGCGTTTCCATGCTCTCAAACCACTCAGCTTCCATTTCTGCAGAAACACCTTCTGCTCCAAATTGAGCAAGCATTTGTTCATGCTTTTCCTTTAGGAAATTATATTTCTCCTTGAATTTATCTGTGAGGAAATCACCCACGCGCAGACCATTTCGGCCTGTTTTGTCCATATAGGTTGGACCAATTCCTTTAAGGGTACTCCCAATTTTACTGTTTCCTTTCGCAGCTTCAGAAGCCGCATCCAGTAAACGGTGAGTAGGAAGGATTAAGTGCGCTTTCTTGGAGATTTTCAACGTAGCGGAAACATCCACGTTTAAATCATCTAAAGCGGAAATTTCTCGCTTGAAAATAATCGGGTCAATGACAACACCGTTTCCTACGACATTCACCGCATTCTTGCGGAAAATGCCTGACGGAATTGTGTGTAATACATGTTTGATTCCTTCAAACTCCAATGTGTGTCCAGCATTTGGTCCACCTTGAAACCGTGCAATAACGTTGTACTTTGGAGTAAGTACATCAACAATTTTTCCCTTTCCCTCGTCTCCCCATTGGAGTCCTAGGAGTACATCTACTTTCGTCAAAGTAATTCGCTTATGAGTTAGAAATTTTCGGTTGCTTCTGCCACCGAATGATATATTTTAAAAATCGAGTCGAGCTTGGTCATCACCATTAGCTTCTTCACTTTTGGTGAGATGCCGCCAATAACAAGTTCGCCACCTGTGTTGCGGGCTGATGTGAACATTCCTATCAGAAGATTCAGCCCAGTACTATTTACGTATTCTAAGTCTTTCAGACTCATTAAATAGCGGTTTGTTCCGCCTGCCACAAGAGACTCGAATTCTTTAATAAGATTGTTAGCCTGAGATTTTTCAATCAATCTACCCGAAAGGGTAATCAACTTCACATCTCCGTGATTGGCAATTGTGTATTCCATAGTTAATCTGATTTGTTCATACGATCGCACTTGCCACCATCCGCAAGTTTTTTACAGCTACCATAAAAATTCAGAGAATGGTTGGTAATGGTGAAGTCCAGAATATCTCCTGCTGTGTTTTGAATCTGCTGGATACGGGGGTCACAAAATTCAAACACTTTTCCGCAGTCCTGACAAATCAAATGGTCATGTTGCGCATACCTGTACGAGCGCTCAAAATGAGCTATGTTCTTACCAAACTGATGCTTGGTTACCAGTTTACAATCAAGTAGAAGTTCAATTGTATTGTACAGTGTGGCTCGACTAACGCGATAGTTCTTCTCCTTCATCTGAACATAAAGCGATTCTATGTCGAAATGACCATCGCTAGAATACACCTCTTCAAGAATAGCAAAACGTTCTGGCGTTTTTCTATGCCCGTGTTCCCCCAAATAATTGGAGAAGATTTCTTTTACGTTCTCGAATATCTCAGTTTCTGGTTCAGAAAGCATATCTCCGATTAAGAGGTAAAGGTACAGATTAGAACCATGGGTAAAATGAAACTCGCGTATATCGAAAGCAATTTGTCAACAGAAGTTACTGTGTTCCAGAAAAGGGATAAATGATGGTCTATCGGAGATAAACACCAGACTTTTTTCTGACGAAGTAATGGCTAGCGCTAAGAAGCTTACACATTCCACTTTACGAATTTCGAGACTTTCGTAACTCCGTTTGATTCTACTATCATAATATAAACCCCTGGGTCAAAATTGTTCATCGGAATGGTGAGGTAATACCACGTAACGGCATTTAGCCTTTGAGAATATTTGATGGTGCCGTTCTTATCAAAAATGTAAATATCCACATTTGCCTCAAATTTTGTGACAATGGTTGTGTTGAGATAATCTGTTGCAGGGTTTGGTCGAAACTCAAATGCTACCTGTTCACAAGGGCCATCAACCCATTGTAATAGCGTGGCAGCCTCTGCGTAGCATTCGTTTTTGTAAGTGTTTCCATCACAACCGCACAAGGGGCGGAATTCTAAGAAGCAGACGGGCTCATAAGGAAAGTTGAGTGTATCTAAACATTGCGCACTGCATGATAGTACGTTACTCATCAGGAGAAGTATGAAGAGGTTTCGCATCATGGGCATGAAGATAACGACTGTTGTATGATAAGGTTCAATGAAATAAAAAAGGGCCATTCCTTTCGGAACAGCCCTTCAATTTACTTCAAACGAAGTTTATTTTACTTGGTCAACAATTGCTTTGAAAGCCTCTGGCTCGTTCATCGCAAGATCGGCAAGAACTTTTCTGTTAATGTCGATTCCGCTTTTAGCAATTTTACCCATAAATACAGAATAAGACATCCCGTATTGGCGACCTCCTGCATTGATACGTTGAATCCACAGTTTTCTGAATTCACGTTTACGGACGCGTCTATCGCGATATTGGTAAACAAGTGCTTTTTCAACCGCGTTCTTAGCAACGGTCCATACATTTTTTCTTCTTCCGAAGTAACCTTTGGCCTGTTTAAGGACCTTTCTGCGCTTCGCTCTTGAAGCTACAGCATTTACTGATCTTGGCATTTTGTTTTGTTTTTGGCGTTAAGCGTTCCTTTATTGGAAACTTGATTAGCTTAAAACCGGGTTAACTTAATTAGATGTTTAGCATGTGCTTTACATTCGGAGTATCAGCATCGCTTACCAAACCAGCTTTCGTAAGATTTCTCTTTTGCTTAGTGGTTTTCTTAGTAAGAATGTGACTCTTGAACGCGTGCTTACGCTTGATTTTTCCAGAACCAGTTACTTTGAAGCGTTTCTTAGCGCTGGAATTTGTCTTAACCTTAGGCATGACGTTTATTATTGATTAACTGTTTACTTCTTTGAACCTTTCTTAGGGGAGAGGATGATGAACATCTTCTTTCCTTCCATTTTCGGAAGCATCTCAACTTTTGCTAATTCCTCCAGCTCGCTGGCGAATTTCAAAAGAAGAATTTCTCCCTTATCCTTATACACAATAGACCGTCCTCTAAAGAATACGAATGCTCTCACTTTGCACCCTTGTTCTAAGAAACCTTGAGCATGTTTGAGTTTGAATTCAAAATCATGATCGTCAGTATTTGGTCCGAATCTGATTTCCTTTACCACAATTTTTGTGGCTTTAGCTTTCAGCTCCTTTTGCTTTTTCTTCTGTTCGAACAAAAACTTTTTGTAGTCTAATATCTTAGCCACAGGCGGTGCTGCGTTTGGAGATATTTCTACAAGGTCAAGTCCTTGTTCGTCTGCCATTTCCAAGGCTTGTTTAATCGGATAAACACCCGGTTCTATTCCCTCCCCAACTAGCCGAACTTCTGGCACGTCAATTTTTCCATTGATTTTGTGGGGATCTTCGCGTCTTACGACTCTCCTCGGATTTCTTGGTCTTCTAATGGTATTCTTCTTTAAGTTATTATTCTTCTTCTTACACTTCTAAGTCGGCAGCAATATCGTCCTGAATGAGTTTAGCAAATTCCTCAATGCTGAATGTGCCTATATCTCCTTCTCCTTGCTTCCTTACTGATAGCTTTCCTGAGTCAACTTCTTGTTCTCCCAGTATAAGCATGTAAGGAATCTTCATTACTTCGGTATCCCGAATCTTCCTGCCTACTTTCTCATTGCGCTCGTCAACGAGGGCGCGAAGGTCGTAATTCTTAAGCAATCCTGAAAGCTTTTTTGCTTCGTCATTATATTTCTCTGAAACAGGCAGAATTGCAACTTGATCTGGCGTCAACCAAAGTGGAAATTTACCCGCACAATGCTCTAAAAGCACAGCCACAAAACGCTCCATAGAGCCAAATGGCGCGCGATGAATCATCACAGGCGTATGTTTTGCGTTGTCGGAACCGACATATTCTAGCTCAAAACGCTCTGGAAGATTGTAATCAACCTGAACCGTTCCCAATTGCCAGCTTCTTCCTAAGGCATCCTTAACCATAAAGTCAAGCTTTGGCCCGTAGAAAGCCGCTTCGCCATATTCGGTTACAGTTTCGATGTCGCGTTCGGCAACAGCCTCGATAATTGCAGCTTCAGCTTTTGCCCAATTCTCATCCGAGCCAATGTATTTTTCCTTGTCGTTTGGATCACGCAATGATATCTGTGCGGTGAAATCCTCAAAGTGAAGCGCTTTCAATACATAAAGAACGAGGTCAACAACTTTGACGAACTCATCTTTTACTTGGTCTGGGCGACAGAAAATATGCGCATCATCTTGCGTGAAAGCGCGAACACGAGTTAGTCCGTGCAGTTCTCCGCTTTGCTCGTAACGATACACGGTTCCGAACTCAGCATAACGAACTGGAAGGTCTTTGTAAGAACGCGGTTTGAATTTGTAAATCTCGCAATGATGTGGGCAGTTCATAGGTTTGAGCAAGAACTCTTCGCCTTCGTGCGGTGTGTTTATTGGTTGGAAGCTGTCTTTGCCGTATTTAGCGTAGTGCCCGGATGTTTCGTACAATTCCTTTGAACCGATATGTGGTGTGATTACCATTTCATATCCAGCTTCAGTCTGCTGCTTTTGAAGGAAGTTCTCTAACCTCTTTCTTAAGTCAGCCCCTTTTGGTAGCCAAAGTGGTAAGCCTTGTCCAACCCGTTGCGAGAAGGCGAAAAGCTCCAACTCCTTTCCGAGTTTTCGGTGGTCGCGCTTTTTGGCTTCTTCCAGCATGACTAAATATTCCTTCAACTCTTTGTCTTTCGGAAAAGAGATGCCATAAACTCTGGTTAACTGCTTGTTGGTTTCATCTCCGCGCCAGTATGCACCCGCCACGTTCATGATTTTTACGGCTTTGATAAAACCCGTGTTTGGCAAGTGGCCACCACGACATAAATCCGTGAAGTTTGAATGATCACAAAAGGTGATTTCGCCATCCGTCAGGTTCTCAATTAGCTCAACTTTGAATTCGTTTCCAGCATCCTTATATAGTTTGAGGGCATCTGCTTTGGAAACAGGTTTCATTTTAAATTCGACTTTTTGACGAGCGAATTCCATGAACTTGTCCTCAATATTTTTGAAATCAGCATCTGAGATTACTTGACCTTCGGGCATATCCACATCATAGTAAAATCCATTCTCAATGGCTGGTCCAATAGTGAGTTTGATACCTGGGTACAGATGTTCTAAAACTTGCGCCAGTACGTGTGCAGATGAATGCCAGAAGGTTTCTTTTCCAGCCTTATCGCGCCATGTATGAAGGATAACCTTGGCATCCTCTGTAATTGGTGTGACTGTCTCAACCTTGGTTCCGTTTACTTTAGCTGAAATGACGTTACGCGCCAATCCTTCGCTAATGCTCATGGCTACGTCCATTGGCGTAACTCCGCTTTCGTACTCTTTTTGTGCTCCGTCTGGTAGCGTAATGGTAATCATGCGTTGTGCTTGAAATTTGTTTCGGAGCGCAAAGATAGGATTGAGTAGCAAGTCGCAAGTATCAAGTTGTGAGTTTAAATGTCGCAAGGGGTCATGCGTTTGTTAAGTGGTTGATAGAATGGCCGATTGGTTGCCTATCACTCTTCGCTGGTCACTGGTCGCTAAAAAAGGTCGTTAGCCGATAAAATGAAACGGAAAATTAATTTGTCCCGTAATGAAATCATATACTCTTAAAAACAACGGTCATGGATTTTCTTACTCGCATTATCACAAAACTCTACACTTTGGTTTTTACATTCTTAATAATCGCAATTCCTGCTTCTGGACAAGATTATGGGAAATTGACTGTGAAAGGTGAAATCCAGTGCGATAAAAAGAACAAAGAGGTGATGAGTTCGGTAACGATTTACAGATACTACCATACTTCGAAAAGCGTTGAGTTGATGGAACAGCAAATGATTCCGCGAAACGGAAACTTTAAATTTAAGCTTGAATTTGATAGAGAGTATATTATTGATGTGGCTTCAAACACGGGTGTACACAAACGAGTTAATTTGAACACTGAGGTGATGAAGGGATATAAGTACGAAAACCAGCAATACGAGTTTGCGGTTGATGTAGAATTTGGCGATGAGGAGAACCCTGAGGATGTAGCTTGGATTTATTTTGACCCATCGAAAAATGATTTTGACTTTACGAATCAGATGCCAATGGCACTGGAAGGAAGATAAGCTGACCAGGAATCAGCTAGGAACTGAAAAACCCGCTGCACTAATTGCGTGGCGGGTTTTTTTATTCAGGTTTCTCCGTTTCAATCATCTCGTTAAGAATTTCCAAGTAGACTTTCATGGTTTCTATGTCTTCTCTTTCTGGGTCTGATTTGAACGAGAAGTAAAGCTCATCATAAGGGTTTAGGAAAAGGTTCACAACCTTTTCTTCCAGTAGATAAACCCTGCCAGTTTCTGAGTTGAAAACATAATCTACAGGAGCTGCTTGATTTCTTGAAGCATTATCAGCAGCTACTCCCGCTAGAGCCCCCACTAATCCATAATTACCCATCGCTGACCGAAGTTCTTTATCAGGCATTTTTCGTCCTTGAAAAAACACGAATCTCCTTGTTGAATGGACAGGTAGATATCCTTTGGCTATTTCTTGAGGAGCAAGATTAACGTACAATGTAGCGCCATCATTTATTAGAGCCGTTGTCCATTTTAAATATTTGGTGGTAATATCTGGGCGGTATGAAGTTATTGAAACCAAGCCGACTATAAAATAATCCGGAGCTGGGTTTATATGAATACTAAATGAATCGCTGGGTTCGTTTAATTGGAAGTTTACGAATGATTCATAGGCCCCTACTTCCCATCTGTTTTGTGCAACTGATGAAAAAGATAGCAGGGAGAGAAATAATAAAGGCAGCCAAAATAATTTCATCAACAACGAAAATACGATTACTTAGAAAGTAACCGTCCCTCAATCATAAACTGATTAACGCCAAGCAAAGAGTTCACTTTTAACTATTCGCTAAAATCAAGTCTGAATAACTCCAGGATTGAATTTCTCAACTGGAGCGTGCTCTGCAGCTTCAATTCCCATGCTTATCCATTTACGGGTGTCACGCGGATCAATAATGGCATCTACCCATAATCGCGAAGCAGCGTAGTAAGGCGAGGTCTGGTCTAAATACTCTTGTGTGATTTTATCAAGAAGCTCCTTTTCAGCCTCAGGCGTAATTTCTTCTCCTTTGGCTTTTAGTGTGCTTTTCTGTATCTGCAGTAGAACTTTTGCAGCCTGTGAGCCACCCATAACAGCAATGTTTGCAGTTGGCCAAGCAACAATCAACCGAGGGTCGTAAGCCTTACCACACATGGCATAGTTACCAGCTCCGTAGCTGTTTCCAACCACAATACTAAACTTAGGAACGGTGCTGTTTGAAACCGCGTTCACCATTTTGGCACCATCCTTAATAATTCCTCCATGTTCAGAACGTGAACCAACCATAAAGCCAGTCACATCATGCAAGAAAACCAATGGAATTTTCTTCTGGTTACAGTTCATAATAAACCGAGCCGATTTGTCTGCGCTGTCTGAATAAATAACGCCACCAAACTGCATTTCGCCTTTCGCACTCTTCACAATCTTACGCTGATTGGCCACAATTCCAACTGCCCAGCCATCAATTCTAGCGTAGCAGTTTATGATTGATTTGCCGTAATCTTTCTTGTATTCATCAATTTTCGAATCATCAACCAAGCGGTTAATAATATCGCGCATATCGTATTCCTTTGTTCTTAATTCTGGAAGAACTCCAAGAATCTCTTCAACTTTTTTCTTCGGTGCTTTCGGCTCCGTTCTGCTAAATCCAGCTTTCTCAAAAGAACCGAGTTTATCTACTAAGCTTCGGATGGTTTTCAACGCATCCGCATCATCTTTTGCTTTGTAATCGGTAACTCCCGAAATGTCGCAATGCGTATCTGCACCGCCTAATGTTTCATTATCAATGTTCTCACCAATGGCAGCCTTCACCAAGTAAGAACCAGCTAGGAAAATCGTTCCTGTTTTGTCTACAATCAGCGCTTCATCACTCATAATTGGCAAGTAAGCACCACCAGCTACACAGCTTCCCATAATGGCAGAAAGCTGAGGAATTCCCATACTGCTCATCTTGGCGTTGTTTCGGAAAATCCTCCCGAAGTGTTCCTTATCTGCAAAAATCTCGTTCTGCATCGGAAGAAAAACACCTGCACTATCCACCAAATAGATGATTGGCAAACGGTTTTCCATCGCAATCTCTTGCGCTCTCAGGTTCTTCTTTCCCGTAATCGGGAACCAAGCACCAGCTTTAACCGTGGCGTCATTTGCCACAATAATGCACTGCTTTCCGCTTACATAGCCAATTACCACCACCACACCGCCACCGGGGCAACCGCCATGCTCCTCGTACATATCGTAACCCGCAAATGCACCCATTTCAATGGTGTCAGTTCCTGGGTCAACCAAGGTTGCAACACGCTCACGAGCAGTCATTTTGCCCTTTGCATGTTCTTTATCAATCCGCTTTTGGCCGCCACCCAAATAGATTTTCTCCAGCTTGTTCTCCATCTTGGAAATTAGCTGCTTCATCACGTCCTCGTTCCGGTTAAATTCAATATCCATTCGTGTGTTTTTGGGTCGCCAAATATAGGGTATGAACTTTTGAATTTTTGGGCGTTTCCGCCATGCGATTTTTGTTGAGCGCAGTCGAAACCTCGTGCTTGGCGGTCGGGTCGTTCGCTGTATCTTTTTTCTTCCTCGTTTCGTCCTTCGATACATCCCGATAAAAAATCGGGCCACTCAGGATGACACTCAACGAAGAAGAAAAAAGGATGCCGCTGCCACCCCTAACGCGGGCCTTCTAGTATGCCGTGCAAGGCGATAACCTCTTTCCGCCCATATGGCTCTATGCGCTATAAAGTCAGCCAATCAAACACTCCATTAAGCATTACCAATCTTATTTTTCTGTGCTTATAACACCACCATATGGTTCAGTTCTATTCAGCAATAAATTCCATTTAATTACCCACACATAACTCTCTTAGTTTGCCTATGGCAAAGCGTGTAGCAAGTAATTACGCCTACCTATTTTACCAGTGCACGTACTTAGCTCTGCATGTAGTAGTACGATAGCGTACTGCTAACGTATTATAATGTCTGGCTAACTCTCCGCAGCGTACTGCTAACTCTACGCAATGTATTACTCGGTATATCAATTATATGGCTAGGTCTACGCGTTCTCCTACTAACGTGCTTAAATGTTCAACTCATTCTGAGCAATGTTTAACTAACTACGCTCGGTGTATTACTAGGAATGCCAAATGCATAGCTACATATGAATTGGCACGAGATGGTCGGTAGTCGCACATTAATTCGAAGGCTATATTAAATTTGCTCGCATGAAAGAACTGATGGGAACAGGTGTGGCTATGGTTACACCATTCAATGCTGACGGCAGCATCAATTTCGAGCATCTCGAAAAACTCACCAATCATTTAATCGATGGTGGAGTGGAATACTTGGTTGTAATAGGTACAACGGGAGAAAGTGTAACGCTTACCAAACAAGAAAAAGAAGATGTTTTAGATTGTGTTGTTCGGGTAAATGATGGTCGGTTGCCAGTTATTCTTGGTGTTGGCGGAAACAACACGGCACAAGTTTGTGCTCAATTAAATAATCTAGATAAAACAGGAATCACCGCCATTCTATCTGTTTCTCCTTCTTACAATAAGCCAACTCAAGAAGGAATTTACCAGCATTACGCAGCCATTTCAGATTGTTCTCCGTTACCAATCATTCTTTACAATGTGCCAGGAAGAACGAGTTCAAATATTTCTGCTCAAACTACGCTTCGATTAGCCAATGATTTCGAAAACATTGTAGCAGTAAAAGAAGCTTCAGGTAGCTTGGATCAATGCATGAGCATTATTAAAGACAGACCAGAAGGCTTTTTGGTCATTTCTGGGGATGACAATTTTAGCTTACCGCTAATCGCGAGTGGGGGAGATGGCGTTATTTCGGTTGTAGCCAACGCGCTTCCTCGTCAATATTCTGATCTGATTAGAGCCAGCCTTTCTAGCGATTTTGCAACAGCTAGAAACCTACACTATCGTTTGTTTGATATTGTGAATTTGCTGTTTGCAGAAGGAAACCCTGCTGGAGTAAAATGCGCGCTTCGCGAATTGGGCGTATGCGAAGAGAACGTGAGATTACCGCTGGTTCAGGTTTCTGAAAAGTTGCGAAGCGAACTTTCGGAGTTGGTAAGAAACGTATAGCTAATTGCGGCTGTTGAGGTTCATCTTTTGAACTAAGATTCCCCGTTCCTCGGAATGACAACATTCAGGTTTGTAATGGCTGAGGCACTCTAAGCATCTCTCCGTCTGTCATACTGACGAAGGAAGCATCTCCATTTGGCTATTTACCGTACTTGTAAGTAACCTGCTTTTCTGGGTCAATCGCCCATTTAACTACCACCTCATTTCCTCCAGGATATTGCAGCGGTTTCATGTTAAACTGAAACGTATCTTTTACAATACTTCGGCAATTATCATTGTTTGGGTTTAGATGCTCCAACGAAATGGCTGCTTGTGGTGGCATGCTCTTAGCCCAACCACCAGAGAAGTAGGCGTTAAAGTCATGCTCTTTGCATCCTCCGCTGTACTGAACAACTACCGTAAGAATATCAGCTTCATTTGTCATTTCCAGCAAGCGGAAGTCTGGTTTTACAGGTTTTCGGTTGGCATCTACAATAATCTTCTTGGCGTTTGAAACTGGCTTTTCAGTAACTGCTGCCCTTGTCTGACCAGTATTCTGTCCATTGTTCTTGCAGGAAAAAACCCCTAAGCAAAGCATGGTTAGGAGCAGGGATAACCTCATTTGTGCTAGTTCTTAGGGAATTAGTTTCTCAACAATACCACTTTCTTAGTAACGATTCCACTTTCGGAATTGAGGTTTACATAATAAACACCGTCAGCTAAGTGATTAAGGTCTAGTACCATTTTAGTGCTTTGGAATGATGTGAATTCAGCAACTGTTTTTCCCATCATGTCAATCACTGAAATACCTTTCAGTTCATCGGTTTTCTGAATTTCAATAAAAACGGTTCCTTCAGATGGGTTCGGATAAACATTCACACTTCCAAAATCAGCTTCGGAAATAGACAACCCTTTTACCATTCCAAATTCACTTTCTTCATCTTCTTCAAATTCTCCTCCTTCGGCCATTACGGTATTGTTTCCATCTGTTAATTCGTAACTGCCAGATCCAGTAGTAAATCCACAACATATTCCATCGTCATAGTCATCAACAATCAAGAACGTGTAACAGCCATCGCTATCTAGCTGGATTGTTTCGTTAATAGTGGAGTTGTTTGCATAAGCCCCAGGGTCATTTTCATCCGCAATTCGGTCACCACCTCCGTTAGGTCCCACATTGGTATTGCCACCAGAAGCAACTAGTTGATTGTTAGGTCCGCGAACTTCCCAATAGGTCTCGTAACCAAAATTGTCTGTTTCGATGGTAAGGTTTAACACTTCTTCACCCACATTCACCTCAAACGACTTTACAGTGCTATTGTTATTCCCATTTTCATCTGTTTGACCGTTTGGAGACGAAACATTTACACCAACAGAATTGGTGCCTGCTGATGCAGTAAAACTTGCAAGTTGTACGTTTTCAGTTGCGTTTTGAGCCAGATTTCCAGTCCAATTAATGGTTTGGTTTGAACCGTTGTTGAAGTTGTACGTAATCGTACAAGAAGTAAGGTTATTAGAACCATTGTTTTTCAAAACAAAAACAGGGCTAACTGTCTCTAGATCACACAACTCTTCTGGAACACCGTTAATTCCGCTGGTTGCAGCATCTACGCTGTATGTAACAGCTCCTGTTGGGTATCCATCTAATACTGTTGTATTGTTCTGCGGGTCTAGCCAATCTCGCAAACGGGTAGAAGAGCTGTTTCCATCCCAAGAAACCCCAAAGCGTCCATACCAATCTGCACCTGCTAGGTTTGCGCAAGAAGCGCTACCACCATATAACTGCCCAATGATTCTGTTATCTTGATTAAACAATGGACTTCCTGATGAGCCCCCTTCTGTCATTCCATCTTCCCATTGGTCTATGTACCAAACCGCAGCACCTTGAACATTATTATGGGAAGGTCCATCTGTATCATGACAAATCTTTTTCAAGTCTCCTGAGGGGTGATGAATTCCTGTGGCTGCTGTTACGGCATTTTCTACATCCGTATTATCCCACCCTGCCCATTCAACGTTATAGGTAATTGGATTCCCGTTATTTATTTCCAGAAGGGCGAAATCTGAACCACCATTATTGGCTCTAATTGTTGCTCCAGATACGGTTTGGTTAGTTGGCCCGGAGTTTCCATTACAAGTTGTTGACTCATGGTTGAAATAGAATGTCCAGTTACCAACGCCACCTCCAAGACAATGATTAGCCGTTAAAAAGTATGGATAACCATCGTTAGCAGTATTGTTAACCAATGCACCAGAGCAGCTAGCGTTACCGCCATTAGCAATAAGTGCAACAGATTTTTTTTCCACCTGCCAGTCATCTCCTTCTGGGCAATTGATGCTGACGTTACAAGACCCGCTATTTCCGAAAGGCCCGCGAGCAAGTTCTTTTAACTCTTCAAATTGAGAATTAAGACCTCTGTAAGCGTGTACAATCTGATTGATTGAAAGATAGAGTTTACTCAGGTTTTCGGTAGTGGGAACCTGTAGTTCAATAATTACTTTTTCTCCATAAACCAACGTACTAGCAAGCATTCCATTTGCCTGCTTGTTTGTGTAATCGAAAGAACCGATATAATGTGTTTTCTCTGGATCGTATATAAACAACTTGGCTGATTTTGGTAAGTCGAAGTTGTTGAATACAAAGCTGATACCCTTAGCATTTGGTGCGTCAACACCTAATCGCCAAACGTTCATGTCATTTTCAACACTCCAACTTCCGCTAGAATTAATGTTGAGATTTACAGTGTGCTCAATTCCAAAACGAAAACCGAATTCCTTGTATTGGTCATTTTCGGCATCCTCGGCTTCAATAGTTGCCATATCCAATTCAGGAAGTCGAATAAATTCGAAAGTAGATGCTGTAGACTTTTCCCAGTTTAACGGCTCTCCACCATGACTTACTTGAGCCTTAACAGATGGAGCAATAAACAGAATTGCTGCAAGGAGAATTAAGAACGATTTTTTCATTTGGAACGATTGATTTGCTGCGAATATAGATACATCATTGATAGATTTTTGTCTTTCACGCTTCGTTTCGACTTGTGAAATCGAAAAGTGGATTCAATAGGCATTAAACCACGATTACCGAAATTAGTTGAGCCGGGATGTTAAGGTTGTCCGATAACCTTACCTTTCCCAGCAATGAAAACCTTCCTAGAAGACATTGCTGAAGAGTTGCTGAAGGGTGGAGGAAACGACTTCTCCAAAACCTGTATTGTGCTACCAAACAGACGGGCTGGAGTATTTCTACGGGATGCCATTTCGCGCCAAAGTAATAAGGCCATTTGGGCACCAACTGTACTTTCTATTGAAGATTTTGTATTCAGTCTTTCCGATTTTGTCAAGGCCGATCAAACCACTTTGCTTTTTAGTTTTTATGAGGTTTATCGGCAGTCGGTAACTGACCCGCAAACTATTGAGTTGTTTGCTAATTGGGCTCCAACCTTCTTGTCGGATGTAAACGAATTAGACCTTAACCTAATAAATGCAGAGGATATTTTTGCGCAACTTTATTCGGTCGAGCGTATAGCCCGATGGAATCCCGAAACGGGACAACCAACTGATTTTCAGCAGAAGCACCTCGATTTTGTCAAGCAGCTTTTTCCATTCTACAAACAGTTACGCCAAGTTTTAACCGACCGAAAGGTTGGTTATCAAGGAATGGCGTTCCGTTCGGTAGCAGAAAATGCGGAAAACATTATTACAAGTTCGGAATGGGAACAGGTTTGGTTTGCAGGGTTTAATGCGCTCACTATTTCTGAAGAACAGATTCTGAATGCGTGGCGGCAGTCGGAGAAAGGCAGAATATTTTGGGATGTGGATTCGTTTTATGCCGATGATTCGGTGCATGAAGCCGGACATTACATAAGACGTTACGCAAAGGGCTACAGCGATTTAAAGATTGGAAAGGATTACAATTGGAAGGAAAATCGTCTTTCTACGGATGAGAAGGAAGTGCATCTGATAGGCGTGCAGCGTAATATGGCACAAGCGCAGGTTGCGGGTTCCATATTAGAGAGTAAACTGAAAAAGTCTAACAATGGCACGCTTGCTAATACAGCTGTTATTCTGAATGACGAGCAGATGTTGATTCCGCTGCTGAGTTCTATTCCAACAGATTTGAATGGCGTCAACATAACCATGGGATACGGTTTGGCGCAATCGCAAAGCGCTGTGCTTATAGAGAAATTGTTCAACCTGTATGTAAAGTTTGCCGAGCAGGGCAGTCAGTTCTATTTAGAAGATGTGCTTGCCGTAAAGAATGATTCGTTTTGTAGGTTGGTAGGAGCAGAAGCTTTCGGAAATTTCAATACGGGAGACAAACAGGTTTACCTCAAAGTAGAGAGTCTAAATAGTTCTAAACTTGGTAAGTTGATGTTCAGTGAAGAACTTAGCTCAGTTGTTGGGTTCCTCGATGGATTGAAGCACATCATCGCGCATTTTGGAGCCAAATTATCTGCAAACGAAAGTGATTCGCTCGAACAGGAATTTTTATTCTTGTTGGATGGATTGGCACAACGGCTACTTGATTTGAATGCCGAGTTCGGAGGTATTGATTCCATCAAAACCCTGCATTCGTTTTGGAAGCAATTACTACGTAATCAGCAGCTCGATTTTGTGGGCGAACCATTACACGGTTTACAGGTAATGGGAATGCTGGAAACGCGTAATCTCGATTTTGAGGAGGTGATTATGCTTGGCGTGAATGAAGGGAATTTGCCATCCAATGCGCATTCCAATTCCTATTTCACGTTTGATATCCGCAGGTCTTACGGTCTAGCTTGCCAGAATGAGCGCGATGCCGTTACGGCTTACCATTTCTATCGGTTGTTGCAGCGAGCTAAGAAGGTTTATCTCGTTTACGACCAAGACACAGATTCGTTAGGAAGGGGAGAAGTGAGCCGTTATGTGCGACAGCTAATGATGGAGAAGAAGCCGAACATTAAGCTGCGCGAATGGAACTTAGAACAGGATATTCCTGCTGGTGTTTTTGCTCCCGAAATAACTATTGAAAAGACGGAATTAGAGTTTGAGAAACTACTAGCCCAAGCGGAGCGTGGTTTTTCGCCATCGGCACTCAATACATACAGAAGTTGCTCGCTTAAATACTATTTCCGCTATGTGGCAGGAATTAGAGAACAGGAACAATTTGTGCAGGATATTGACCACGCCAAGTTTGGAACGGCCGTGCACGACACGCTCGAAGAACTCTATAAACCCTACTTAAATAAGCCTATCTCGGAAGATGTTCTGAAGGAAATGAAGACTAAGTCTAAGGCAGTTCTTGAACATAAGTTTGCTGAACAACTACCTAGTGCAGGCGAACTTGTAGGTAAGAACTTATTGGCTTTTGAGGTGGCTAAGTCGTACGTGACTAAAGCCTTAAACCATGACATACGCACGGTTCGTTCTGGACAGATAATTACACCATTACAATTAGAGGAAAAATTGGTGGGTTCTGTGAAATTGAATGTGAATGGTGATGAGGTTTCCGTAAATCTGAGCGGCACCGCGGATAGAATTGACCGTCTTTCAGATGGCACCATCCGCATGATTGATTACAAAACGGGTGCGTTTGATAAGAAGACAAGTATCAAATTTGCGGATGAATTCAACTCAACAAAGGCCGATCATGCTTTCCAGTTACTCACCTATTTGGTGATGTATTCAGATAAGCATTCTATAAAATCCGTTCAGCCTACTGTTTTCTATCTGCGTTCTCAAAAGGTAGAATTTCCAATTACAGTTTCAGAAGAAAAAATGAAGTTGGAGAATACAGAATTGCTCGATTACGGAAAAGAACGGGTAACTGAATTGCTTTCAGACCTCTTCAGTAAGGAAGTTCCTTTCTCCCAAACAGAAGATAAAATGGCCTGTAGCTACTGCGATTTCAATCAGGTTTGCCAGCGCTAAGGGCAACGCACTCGCTTCATTACGTCTTTCCTACTGATTACTATTTTACAAAATGCTTCAATTGAACTCCGTTCATACAGGGTTAAAAAAAAGTATTTTCGCAACGGTATAAATCCATGAAAATGAAAAGAATAGCTACCCTCTCTCTATTTGTAATTGCATTTGTCACGTTTCAAACCGGAACTTCAAATGCCCAATGTCCAGGTTGTCTTATTGATACACAATGTGGCGTTGGAATCAGTCCAGTTGAACCAGCACTTTGTCCAGCTGCATTGCCAAACGGGGTTCAAGGACAACCGTACGATGAGAATGCAACGTTTTTCATGCCACGCGAATTCACCGATTCAGGTTCTGGACAAAGTGTTACTTTGAATGGTATTACGGTGACAAACGTTACTGGATTGCCGCAAGGAATCAGCTATACCTGCGATCAACCAGGTTGCGCCTACACCGTTACAACCGATCCGATTACGCAGCGTGGTTGTGTAAAGATGTGCGGAATACCTACTGTTCCTGGTACATACAATATCGTGATTGCAGTTGTTGCCAATGTTTCTACTCCTATTGGAACTATTAACCAACCTACGAGTTTTACTATTCCTTTAATTGTGGAACCAGCTCCTGGAGGAAATTGCTGCTTCAGTTTCGATCCACCATCAGCCTGCGGAACGTTGGATGTAACATATGAAGGTCTTTTGAATTTTGAACCACTTCAGCCAACCACGTATGATTGGGATTTTGATAATGGAAATGTATCTACAGATGCTGCTCCAGCTGTTCAGTCTTATACTACTCCTGGAGATTATTATCCTGAATTGGTGACTACGGTCTTCAATTACGTCCTTACTGATGTAAGCGTAACTGCGGCTGGTGCAGGATGGTGTGGCGATGTTGAAGAGCTCAGTGTTTTTGGAGTTTGTCAAGGTGCTCCGGATCTTTTCTTTGATTACGCAAATAATGGTCAAACGTATACTTCGTCTGAGGGTAGCAATAACCTTTCAAATTCTTGGAGTAATCTTGCTCTTGAACTGAATTCTTTGGTTTTCTCGATGACGTTTTGGGATTCTGATGGAACATCTCAGAATGATAATCTCGGTGCCCTAGCTTTTAGTGTAACGGGCGAGGGAACTTTTAATTTTTCTAATTCAGAAGTGTTTGGAACATATACCATAGGAACAGTTGTAGACGAGGTTATCATAACCACTGACACAGTTTCTGTATTCCCAATTCCAGCTCAGCCTACGCTTAGTTTTTTGCCAGCTCAGCAGGTTTGTTTAGGTGATTCTATTCTTCTTGCTGCACAAACAGGACCATATCAATACCAGTGGCTTCAGGCAGGCTCGTTTATTTCAGATTCTACAGCGGTTTGGGTGAGCGAAACCGACTTTTACTCCTTAGCTATTATCGACACCAACGTTTTCTGTGGAATTGAGTCTGACTCATCACTTGTTGAGATTCTTATTAATCCACAACCACCAATTATCAGCTACAATGGTTCAACGGAAAACCTAGAGGTTGTAAGTAACCCGAACGACTATAATGTTCAATGGTATATCGATGGTGTTTTAGTTCCAAGTGAAACGGGAGATACGCTTCCAAGTACTGGGTTGACTGGACCATATAGCGCCATTTTCTCAAATCAAGGGGTTTGCGAATCATCTACGTCTATTGATTATTGGTTGTGTCTTCCTACAGCGGCAAGCGCTCTGGTAAATGACACAATTTGCTGCGGTCAAACAGTAATGTTTGATGCGCCAGGTTTTACCACCAATCCGTTTTCTACGGTTGCTTGGGCTATTACCCCGCAATCAGTTGGGCCTGTAACCGATCAGGCAAGCGCTACGCTTGCTGGAGACAACGGAGATATTGTAGTAGAGTATGGTCAGACCATCAGCTTTACTAGAAATTGCCCTACGCTGGCAGACAGCCTTTCTACAGGAGCGTATTACGTTACACCTTTTGCTATTGAAGATCCGAACGTGTCGCCTCTTACTTACGATACGCTCCAAGGATGTAAACCTTTTGCAGAAATATGTCCAACCCTATCTGCGGTTGATAATGACTGGGAACTGTTCCCTATGGTATTCACATTTCCTGATGGTTCAACGCTTAACGTAAATGATGCGATTGCATTCGGTCTTCCAATTGATCAGCAGTTGTTAGATTTTGCAACTGGAGGAACCTTGCCTTGCTTAAACCTGACAGACCTTTTTGCTGGAAATCCTAATGGCGAATGGTCACTTTCGTTAACCAATACTGGAACAACTGCTCTGGATATGTCTGTTCCTGATTTCATAGTTATTAATTACGCTGATACGTGTAACCTGATTACACAGGATGAGTCTTATCAGATTGCTGGAATTGACGTTACAGCAGGACCTGGGGAAACGGTATCTGTTAGTTTCGACATTCCGCCATTGCCTAGTAACTTCCCAACGGTTAGTACTAACTGTGCAGCATACGGAGAGCCAATTCTTGTAAAATTCGTGGATTGTTATCCTGAGCTCACCAATGCCTTAATTATCACGGGTGTGATTACTAACCCTAGTGTTAATGCTCAGAACATTTATTTGTTCGGTGGTATTGATGTGTCAATTTCTGGAGGAACTCCTACATACAATAAAGCGTGGGCCGATGGTCCAACTACAGAGGATCGCTTAAGCCTTGCTCCTGGGACTTATACTATTAATGTGGAGGACGCGATGGGGCTTACTGCCAGTGAAACGTTTGTTCTAACTGGGCCTTCTGTCGGTATCGAAGATTTGGATCAATTTGGTTTCTCGTTAGAGCAGAGTATTCCAAATCCATCAAACGGAAATGCACTTATCAACTTTGAAAGTAAAGAATCTGGCAAATATGTTTTTGTGGTAAGAGATGCTGCGGGAAGACAGGTTTCGAATATGCAGGTAATTGCAAACCCTGGAGATAACAGAATCATTTTTGATGGCGGATCTTTGGGTGCAGGTTTATACACGTACTCGCTTTCTAATGGTATTAATGTTCTAACTAAGCGCATGGTCATCAATAAGTAAGAGACTTAATCATCTGAATATTAAACCCCCTTGATCTTTATAAGGTCAAGGTTTTTTTTTTGATCTAACTTTGCATCTCAAATTTAAACGTATGAAGCGAATCGTAATTCTTTCTTTGGCAGTTTTAACTGTTTTTATGCTTAACTCTTGCACCAAAAATCTCGATAAGATTCTGTTCGGAACATGGAATGTGACCAAAGTAGAAGGAACGCTAAATGTAGATGGTTCTTCAGTTTTTACTGCCGAAGACACCAATCCTACAGGAACGGTTGAATTTAAAAATACTGGTAAAGGAGAACAGAATTACTCTTTTACATTTAACGATACTATTTATCCGCAAACTGGTTCATTTACTTGGGAGGCGAATGAAGACGAAATCATTATTTTCCGTACAACTCAAAGTGATATGTACTGGCAAAGAATCATTGATACAGATAATAAGCAAAAGGTGTCTTACAACGTTACCATTGATGCGCTTCAGAATTGGGATTACACGCTTACGCTAGAGAAATAGCATACTAAGCCACAAACCTATAACCAACACTTCTTACCGAAAGAAAGTGTTTAGGGTCTTTCGCGTCTTTTTCAAAGTATTTACGAAAAGCAAGAATGTAGTTGTCAATGGTTCTGGTCGATGGGAATACATCATAACCCCAAACAGTTTCGAGAATCGTTTCTCTGCTAAGCACTTCATTTCTTCGTTCTACAAAAAGCCTAAGAAGCTTCATTTCACGTTTAGAAAGTTGGTGTTGAATTCCTTGGATATCCGTTATGGTGAAGGAAGAGAAATCAACGCTGCAATTACCAAACTTGAATGTTTCAAGAGATTTATCTAGTTCTGTTGCCCCGCGTTTCAGCAATGCTTGCACACGTAACAGGAACTCATCCAAATTAAATGGCTTGGTGAGATAATCATCACCGCCAATTTTAAGTCCGAATATGCGGTCTTCCGCAGAACTCTTTGCCGTAAGAAATAGAATTGGAACACGTGTGTTTTCCAATCGAATGGTTTGGCAAATGGTGAATCCATCAACCTCAGGAAGCATCACGTCCAAAATGACGAGATCAAATCTTTTGGCAGCAAATTCCTCCAATGCGGTCTTTCCATTATTCACGGCAGAAACCTCATAGCCCTCCAATTCAAGGTTAAGCTTGATTATGTCTTGAAGACTTTCCTCGTCCTCTACCAGAAGAATCCGTTTGTTCATGGCTATCTTGCCGGTAAAATTAACGGTAATTCTGACCATAGAATGAGCAAACGTGCTTTTGGGAGTTCTTTACCCATTTTGGGGTATGCGTTTTTCGTAGCAGCGCTGTTCCTTTTTCTAAAAGGATACCGGTTCAATACAGACGATCAGGCGGAGCATTTACCTCAGGTTTATCAGCTGTTAGATCCGCTGCTTTATGCATCCGACTATTATGTGAATGATGCCAATTCGGTTTTTACCGTAAGGTTTTACTACGAACGGTTCGCTTTGCTCGTAGCTAAAACAATTGGGTTGGAGTGGGGGCTGTTTGCAAGTACATTTCTATCGATAACGCTAATGGCGTTCTCGTTTGGAAAAATTGCAGAACGGTTGTTCTCCAATGGGTGGTCCGTGCTTTTAGCCCCAATTTTAGCACTCATAATATTTTATGGATTTACGATTGGTGGTGTAAGTGTGATGTATGCCAGTTTCATTTCCAGCACCATGGCAAAAGGACTTTCTGCTTTCGCACTCTGGAAGTTCTTGGAGAAAAAAATTCTCGTTTCAGGACTTGTACTAGGAATTGCTACGCTTTTTCAGCCACTTGTAGGGTTGCAGCTTTTTCTAGTGCTTACGGCATATCAGGTGTTGGTTGGAAGAGACTTTAAAAAAACCACGACACTTGCTTTGAGCTATATGGCTCTAGCCGCTTTTATTCTAGTTCCAGTATTTTACATTCAGTTCAGTGCCAAATTATCTGTCGATGCAGATTGGTTCTATAAAGTGTTCTACGGTTTCAGAAATCACCTACATTATTATCCAAGTATATTCCCGCTTAAGAGCTTCATTAAGTTCGGGTTTTTAGTGGCGCTGGGCATCGCTTCTTATATCTACATTAAGCCTAGAGATTCTAAGTTTTACCCCGCATTTATCGCTCTAAACATTTTTGGGCTAATACTCTATTCTGTTGGTTTGGAGATGCTCGATATCTACGTTCTAGGCAAGACGCAATGGTTTAAAATGACCATTTGGATGGAAGCATTTAGCGCTATTATGGTTGCTGGGCTTCTGGGAGAATTACTGTCCGGTATTTCATTTCCTTCAATTTTAAAAAAGAGGATTTTTTTAACTTCCTCTGTTGCGGCAACTGTTCTGTTAATTGCCATTACAAACTCAAAATATTTACCCGAAAAGTATCAGTACAAGTACATGGTTGGTAATCGGTTTGTAAGTGATTTGGAGCAAATTCATATCTGGATTAGTGAAAACACAGCTAAAGACGCAGTGGTTCTTACATCGCCTCACGATAATGGTTTTTCGTGTGTAGCTAAACGTTCCATGCCCAGTCATTGGCAGGCAATTATGCATCAGTCTTTCTTTATTGTACAGTGGTATGAAGACTTTGCAGACATCTATGGCGTTTCGCTCGATAACCTGAAAGGCACCGACCCACGGGCTCAGGCGATAGAACTCTATGCTACTCGGAATTATCGCGGAACGAAGAAACACATCGATTACCGATTGGATAATCTCGAAACATGTCAGTTTACAGATGAACTTGGATCTGAGGTACATAAAGAGGGAAACTGGATTCTTACCGAGTTTCTACCTGAATAACTGCTTATTACATAGAACCGCTTAGAACTGAGTACTCTTTACGCGGTTCATTTGCGGCATGCAAATTATTCAAACCCTTAAACACACATAATCACGAGTACTTTAAAAAGCAACTATTAAAATGGTTTTCTATCGAATTCTGAAACTGTAAACATCTTACATTTATGCACAGCAATCAGCGGCAATTGAAGGGCTTTCCTTAATCAAGTAAGACATAATATTTAACCGAGTGGTTCTATTCTCGGTTCGAATGTATTGACATGCAGATAAAAGCTGCTAACTGTCCTTACACAAGTTTGAAAACTATACGATAAAATGAAGTGGTAAGACGATTTATCCATTTATTGGATTACATTATAAATAGCTGCCATTTTAATTTGCGTAGCCTCTTAATTAGAACTGAATGAAAATAATCGGAAGAACCGATAGAGCAGATTTCCCTGAATTAGAATTGGAAGGCTTGCATATCAAGATAGATACGGGAGCTTACACTTCGTCCATCCATTGCCATCATATTAAGGAGGTTGAGATTGATGGTATACCGCACATAGAGTTTGAGTTACTAGATCCTTCTCATCCGTTTTACAAAGACAAAGTGTTTAAGACGAATAATTTCAAACAGAAAAAAGTAAAAAGTTCTTTCGGAAATAGTGAGCAGCGGTATGTGGTTAAGACAAAAATCGTACTGTTTGGCAAGACTTACTCCATTGAATTGTCTTTGAGTGAAAGAAGCAATATGAAGTTCCCAATCTTGTTGGGAAGAAGGTTTTTGAAAAAGAAATTTATGGTGGATACATCAATAAAAGACGTATCATTCAACCTGAAAATATTGAAGTAGTTATTTAACAGAAGTAAAATGAAAATTGTAATTCTTTCAAGGAATCCAAACTTATACTCAACTAAGCGGCTTGTGGAAGTTGGTACAAAGCGTGGGCACGAAATGCGTGTTGTTGATCATTCTAAATGCGACATCATCATTGAGAAAAAACGCCCATACATTATGTATAAGGGAAAGGAAATTACTGGAGTTGATGCGGTAATTCCTCGAATTGGAGCCTCTATTACTTTTTACGGCAGCGCGGTATTGCGCCAATTTGAAATGATGAAGGTCTTTACGGCTGTTGAATCGGTAGCACTTGGAAGGTCGAGAGATAAATTGAGAAGTCTTCAAATTCTTTCCCGTGCTGGATTAGGAATGCCAAAAACTGCTTTTACCAATTCCTCGAAGAACGTTTCTAATGTTCTAAAACAAGTTGGAGGAGCACCGGTTGTTATAAAACTATTGGAAGGAACGCAAGGTGTAGGTGTTGTACTGGCAGAAACAGAGAAAGCAGCAGAATCTGTTTTGGAAGCATTTCATGGCTTGCAAGCGAGAGTAATTGTGCAGCAATTTGTGAAGGAAGCAAATGGTGCAGACGTAAGGGTGTTTGTGGTTGATGGAGTTGTTGTGGGCGCAATGAAAAGACAAGGAAAAGAAGGTGAATTTCGTTCAAACCTGCATAGAGGAGGAACCGCTACAATTATTGAGCTTTCTGAGGATGAAGAAATAGCCGCATTAAAGGCAGCTAAGGTTCTTGGTTTGGGAATAGCTGGGGTTGATTTATTGCAATCTAATTCAGGCCCTGTTATTATGGAAGTTAATTCATCTCCAGGACTAGAAGGAATTGAAACTGCAACAGGGAAGAATATCGCAGGTTCCATTATAAAGTACATAGAAAGGAGTGTATAGCGGTGAAAAATTCGTTATTCTCGGAAGGGAAATAAAAAGGGGAGAAGGCGCATTGCTTGAAATGGATGTGGCTAAGCTTCATACCAGAAATAGCTTGCAAATTCCGGTAATTGTAGAGAGAGGCAAAAAAGACGGTCCCGTTCTCTTGTTAATGGGTGGCGTTCATGGCGATGAAACCAATGGGGTCGCAATTGTTCGGGACATTATTCGTAAGAAGTACAATATTCCAGAGGCGGGAATAGTTATTTGTATTCCCGTTCTTAACGTTTTTGGCTATTTAAATCAGGATCGGAAATTTCCTGATGGAAGAGACTTAAACCGAATGTTTCCGGGTACAGCAAAAGGTTCGCTCGCAGCTCAGTTTGCCTTCAAATTCACAAAGGAAATTGTTCCACTGGTTGACTACGTATTAGACTTTCACACAGGAGGGGCATACCGTTATAATTATCCCAATATTAGGTGTGTAGTAACTGACCCTAAGCAATTAGAAATGGCCAAGGTGTTTGGCGCGCCATTCATTGTTCATTCCAGCTACATTCCCAAGTCTATCCGACAGACTTTTCATAAAAGGGGCAAGACGATTATTGTATTTGAGGGCGGAAAATCACTTGAATTGGATGAAACGGTTATCGACTATGGCGTGCAGGGTGCGTTGAAAGTGATGAGGCATTTGGGGATGCATAAAGGAAAAGTCAAAAAAAGCCTCGAACCCGTAATAGTCCAAAAAAGCAGGTGGCTACGAGCACCCTATTCGGGAATATTTGAATCTCAGGTTAAAAATGGTTCTGAGATTAAAAAGGGGGCTATTATGGGCAGAATTTCAGACCCGTTTGGCGAATTTGAAAAAAACCTAGTAGCACCTTTTGATGGTCATATTTTTGGGATGAACACCGCACCAATTCTTTACAAGGGTGATGCTATTTTTCACGTTAGTCTCGAAGTTGAATAGTTTAGTGACTTAAAGTCAACCTGATGTATTTATTTCTAAAGTTGTTGTTGGTAATGGATCAAACTCAACTTATATTGAAACTAAAACAGCAAACAATGCTAATAGATTTTACAGTTTTCCCGAGACCAGTTTTATATATAATCATTCTCAGCATTGCGTTTATACTTACGCTATGGGTTAGGAGATTCATTAATCGGTTTGTTCGGGCCAGTTCTGTTTTTCTCAGGGTTGATCCTACCAAGTACAACTTTATCAAGAATGCCGCATCGCTCATCATTTTTACACTTGCCGTATTTCTGATTATTTATTCCGTTCCCGAACTCAGAAGTCTGGGAACAACATTACTGGCTTCGGCTGGTATTGCCACAGCAGTATTAGCTTTTGCCTCGCAAGCTGCGTTATCCAATATTATTAGCGGTGTGTTTATCGTCATATTTAAACCCTTTCGGGTGCACGACATTATCAGATTAGATGATACGAAGGCTGGTGTTGTGGAAGACATCACCTTACGGCATACAGTAATAAGGGATTTTCAGAATCAGCGAATTATTGTTCCTAATTCTGTAATTAGTTCGCAAACAATTGTCAATGCCCACATCGGAGATGCACGATTTAAACGTCAGATATTCTTCGGAATTAGCTACGATAGTAATATCGATTTGGCTTTTAAAATTATGACGGAAGAAGCTGAAAAGCATCTGTTGTGTATTGATGGCCGACAGCTTGAGGAAAAGGCTGTTGATTGGCCAAAAGTTAAGTGCCGTGTAATTGGTTTCGGAGATTCTTCCGTTAACCTTAGAATGGATGTTTGGTCAGCTACTCCAGAAGATTCTTTTGAGTTATTCTGCGATGTAAATAAGAGCATTAAAGAACGTTTTGATGCAGAAGGAATTGAAATTCCGTTTCCACACCGTACAATAGTTTACAAGAAAGACCTTCCAGCAAATGCCTAGAAAGAGACAGCAGCGTAAACGACATTCGGCAAAGGCAGGATTACCGCCTGGAGCGTTAATTTTTATCGGAAAACACAGCGATGAGCCAGTAACCATTGAGCTGATAGATTACTCTTCGGGATACCATGCTCAAGCTGAAATTCCACAGGTAAAAGACCTAAAAGTTTCCTTAGACGCCTCAACCGTTTCTTGGATTAACATCCATGGGATACATGACCCAAAAGTGATTGAGCAAGTCGGTAAGGTGTACGGAATACATAAGTTGGTGTTAGAAGATATTCTAGACACAGACCATCGCCCCAAAGTGGAACCATTTGAAGACTACGTTTTCTTCACAATGAAAATGATGTGGTATACGGAAGATGGTTATTTAGAAAAAGAACAAATCAGCATCGTTTTCGGAAAGCCTTACGTTTTGTGTTTTCAAGAACGAAAAGGCGATATTTTCGACCCAATACGTGAAAGAATAAGAACCGATTCTGGTTTAATTCGAAAAAAGGGAACCGACTATTTGGTGTACCGATTAATTGATAGCGTAGTTGACAATTACTTCACTATTGTTGAGCAGATAGAAGACAAGGTAGAAGATTTAGAAGAAAAGATAACTGCGGATACAGATACGGATCAGATGCAGACGATTCAGTCTCTCAAACGAGAGATTTTAACACTTAAACGTGCACTGCTACCACTTCGCGAAGCAGTAGGTGGGCTAGAGAAAGGGGTAACTGAGTTGGTGGATCCAGAAAACGTAAAGTACTTCCGTGATGTGTACGATCATTTACAGCAAATTGCAGAAAATCTAGAATCTAACCGTGAGGTTCTTTCAGGATTAATGGATATGCATGTGGCAAATATCAGCAACAAAATGAACCAAGTAATGAAGGTGTTAACCGTCATTGCATCACTATTTATTCCACTCACATTTATAGCTGGCGTCTATGGTATGAACTTCGATAATATGCCAGAACTGCATTATAAATACGGCTATTTTGGGGCTTGGGGGCTTATGATTTCCGTCTTTATTTTAATGCTCCTTTACTTTAAGAAAAAGAGGTGGTTTTAATCCTCGGGTAGGTGTTTTACTTGAATGATTTTACCTAGCTCATTCATTCTTATCATTTGGTATCTGAGAGCTTTCGAATCCCTAAATCGGTAAATGAATTCAGGCCATTCTGCCGACTCAATCTTTTCTGTAATTTTTGTGTGTTTCCAATCCTTGCATTTTGAGTCTGCCAATTCACTAATACAATCAAGAGAGTTCGTTTTTAGTTTGCCCTAGACTGAATTCGATTGAAAAAGGGAGTCCAATTGAACTTACGCAAAGCAAGGAAAGTTGAATAATATAAAAGCAATCGTTAGTCGTCTTTTATTTCGCCTCATTTCTATTCAAACACAGATATAATGGATTCCATAGGGCCTCCAACAAATGTCATTTAGTCATGGCCGTTGTTTGTTGGTGAACTACCTGTTTTGAAAGAGATAGACGTACTCCTCAGTACTAAATTTGTTTTACCTTAAGGAAAAACCAAAATCAGCACCGGATTTACGCTGGTTTATGAATTATTGAGCGGTCTGGAACAAATTCAGACATAGTCTTATGTCATAACTAACGAACATCAACACGTTTAAACGTGTTAATACGTAAACTTGTAACTCATACCATTCCCATGACAGAAAAAGATTTACAGGCCATCTTCGATAAGAAAATCGAAAACGAGGTCAAGATTGAACCGAAAGATTGGATGCCAGATGATTACCGGAAGAATGTTCTTCGGCAAATGGCGCAGCATGCTCACTCCGAAATTGTTGGTATGTTACCAGAAGGAAACTGGATAACACGGGCTCCGAGTTTGAGGAGGAAAGTGGCTCTATTAGCAAAAATACAGGATGAAGCTGGGCATGGTTTGTACCTATATAGCGCAGCCGAAACGCTAGGAAGAACTCGGGAAAGAATCGTTTTAGATTTACTTGAAGGAAAAGCTAAATACAGCAGTATTTTCAATTATCCAGCACTTACTTGGGCTGATATTGGTGCTGTTGGTTGGTTGGTTGATGGAGCAGCAATTGTTAATCAGATTATGCTTCAAAAGACAAGCTACGGACCATACTCTCGTAGCATGATTCGTATCTGTAAAGAAGAAAGTTTTCATCAGCGCCAAGGCTATGAGATTCTACTTACGCTTTGTCGTGGAACGGAGGAGCAAAAAGCGATGGCTCAAGATGCATTGAATCGTTTTTGGTGGCCAAGTTTGATGATGTTCGGACCTTCCGATAAGGATTCTCCGCATTCAGCACAAAGCATGGCTTGGAAAATCAAGCGTATGGGAAATGACGAGTTGCGTCAGAAGTTTATCGATCAAACGGTTCCGCAAGCTGAGTTTCTTGGCTTGATTATTCCTGATCCAGATTTGAAATGGAATGAAGAAAAAGGCCAATACGATTGGGGCGATATTGATTGGACAGAGTTTAATAACGTGATAAAGGGCAATGGTCCTTGCAACAAGGAAAGATTGGCTGCTAGACAAGCAGCATATGATAATGGGGTTTGGGTAAGAGAAGCAGCTACCGCATACGCTAATAAGAAATCAGAAAGACGAAATAAAGACGCAGCTTAATGGAACGAAAAGAATGGCCTCTTTGGGAGGTTTTTGTGAGAAGTAAAGCCGGATTGAGTCATAAGCACGCGGGCAGTTTGCACGCGCCAGATGAGGAAATGGCTATTAGCAACGCACGAGATGTCTATACTCGAAGAGCCGAAGGCGTTAGCATTTGGGTGGTAGAGAGTAAGCATATTCATTCTACGCTCGAAACAGATTCAGACTCGATGTTCGATCCGAATGAAGATAAAATCTATCGACACCCAACTTTCTATGATATTCCGGACGAAGTAGGCCACATGTAATATGGAACAGAAAGAAGCTCTATTCAATTATCTAATTCGCCTTGCCGATAACTCGGCTATTCTTGGTCATAAACTAAGTCAATGGTGTGGTCATGGACCTGAGTTAGAAGAAGACATAGCAATTATCAATACTGCGTTGGACCTTCTTGGGCATTCCCGCTCATTGTACACCTATGCTGGAAAAGTGGAAGGAAAAGGACGAACAGAAGACGATTTGGCGTTCCTGCGTGAAGAACGGAAGTATACAAACGCATTGATTTGTGAACTCCCTAATGGACATTACGGAGATACAATTGCACGCCAGTTTCTATTCGATCAATTCAATTATCTCGTTTTCTCAGAATTGGTTAAATCCTCAGACGAAACACTTGCTGCCATTTCAGCTAAGGCCATCAAAGAAATTAGATATCACCTAAGAAGAAGTATAGAATGGACACTTCGTTTGGGTGATGGAACCGAGGAAAGCCACAACAAGATTCAGGAATCTTTTAACGATATATGGTCTTACACGGGAGATTTATTTGTTCAGAATGAATTGGACAAAGTGGCTATAGCTGCTGGTATTGGCCCAGATTTAGAAGCAATTCGTACCGAATGGAGAAAAAGTGTAGAAGCGGTTCTGAGTGAAGCTACACTGCAAACACCAGATGATGACTGGATGCACAGTGGAAGCAAGTCAGGAATGCACACCGAGCACATGGGACACATTCTGTCCGAATTGCAGTACATGCAACGCGCCTATCCAGGTGCAGAATGGTAAACACCGCCCCTCCTGACCTCCCCAAAAGGGAGGGAATTCGGATGAGTTAAATCTAGCTACGTACGATTCCCCCTTAAAAAAGGGGGTGTCGAGGAACGAGACGGGGGATTTACTGGTAAATAACCGCGAGAACAGATTTTTTATTCAAATGGACGAACAACAATTATGGAGCATTTTGGACGAGGTCAAGGATCCCGAGATTCCTGTAATCAGTTTGGTTGATTTAGGCGTTATTCGTTCTATAGATTTTACAGATAGCGAGAATCCAAAAATCATCATTACCCCAACTTATTCTGGTTGCCCTGCAATGCAGGTAATGGAAGAGGATATTTCTGTTCGATTAAAGTTGGCAGGCATTAAATCCTTCAAAATCGAAACAGTTCTATCTCCAGCTTGGACTACAGACTGGATTACTGACAAAGGTCGGAAAGCACTTCAGGATTATGGTATTGCACCGCCAGAGCAAACTACCTCAGACAAAAGCGCACTCCTCGGACATCCGAAAGAAGTCACTTGCCCAAATTGTAAATCGCGTAACTCGAAAATGTTGAGTCAGTTTGGCTCAACACCTTGTAAAGCATTGTATCAATGTAAGGACTGCCAAGAGCCGTTCGATTACTTTAAATGTATCTGAGCTATCTGAATAACAGCTTCATACAGTTTCCTTTTGCTCAGTGAATTTCGTCTTCCTTAATTTACCTTAGCCACTATAAAATTTTTACGTATGACATTTGATAATTTAGGTTTTTCGGTTGAAAACGGTGTAGCACTTATCACACTCAATCGTCCCGATAAATTGAACAGTTTCGACAACTCCATGGGAGCGAATTTCCAAACTGTATTAGACCATTGTTTAGACAACGCTGAGGTACGCTGTGTACTTCTCACAGGCTCAGGACGTGGTTTTTGTGCTGGTCAAGATTTGGAGGAAGCCATTTCAGGAATAGCAGAGATTGAAGAGCATGTTGAGAACAAGTTCAATCCAATTGTGAGAAAGATACGCGCAATGGAGAAGCCAGTAATTGCCGCTGTGAATGGCGTAGCCGCTGGAGCAGGAGCCAATTTGGCCTATTGCTGCGATATTGTGGTAGCTGCTGAAAGTGCCAAATTCATTCAATCGTTTGTCAATATTGGATTGATACCGGATACGGGTGGAACGTATTTCCTGCCAAGGTTAGTCGGTTTGCACCGAGCATCGGTTATGATGATGTTGGGAGAGAAAATGACTGCCGAAGAAGCAAAGGACCTTGGTCTTGTATACAAGATTTTTCCCGATGGCGAATTGCTGGAAGGCGCAATGGCATTGGCAAATCGTATGGCAAAAATGCCAACTCGTGGAATTGGTCTAGCCAAGAAAGCTTTGAATTATTCGCTTAGTAATACTTTGAACGAACAGTTGGAAGTAGAACGTGACTTACAAGGAATGGCAGGTAGAACAGCTGATAACGCAGAAGGAATTAATGCCTTTTTGGAGAAACGTAAACCTGTATTCAAAGGAGAGTGATTGGTTGGTAGAGTTTATGAAGTTGACGAAGTTGATAGGTTTATAAAGTTGGTGGAGATCTGATGGGAGGTTTTAGAGATTTGGTGGTTTGGCAAAAGGGGCGCGTTTACCGAAATGAATGCGCTTCCTTGGCACGTAAATCTTTTCCTCAAGAAGAAAAATACAGACTTACAGATCAACTCATTCGTTCTTCACGTTCAGTTACTGCTCAGATTGCCGAAGGACATGGACGTTTTCACCACCAGGAAAATATTCAGAGTTGCCGAGTAGCAAGGGGAGAGGTTTCTGAAACAATTGACCATCTTACTGTTGCATTGGACGAGAAATACATCAACGAAACCGAGTTTAATCGAATGGTTGAGTTGGCAGAAGAACTTGTTCGGTTACTCAACGGCTATATTCGTCATTTAAAATCCCAGCTAGACAAAAAGTAGCTTGATAGATATGGCGAAGTTTGAGCAAATAAGCTTTATCAACTCCGTTAACTTTGTAAACTCAATAAACTCAACAAACTGTGTCAACTAATCAACTAATTATTGGAGTTATTGGAGGAGGAAGCATGGGCTCTGGGATTGCTCAGGTTGCTTCCCAAGCTGGTTGTCAGGTTTTTTTGAATGATAGCAATCCAGATGCGCTGGAAAGAGCAGCTAAAGGACATCAGAAAATCTTTGCTCGTTTAGTGGAAAAAGGCAGAATGACTCTGGATGAGGCGAAAGCCTGTGCCAAACGCATTACCTACACACGCAGTGTCGATGATTTGAAAAATTGCGGATTAGTAATCGAAGCAATCATTGAAGACCTAGAGATTAAGCAAGGCTTATTTCAAGAGTTGGAAATAATTTGCGGTGATGATGCGATTTTGGCTTCAAACACGTCAACATTACCCATAGTCGCAATTGGCGGAAAGCTAAAAGACCCGAGTCGAGTAATTGGAATTCATTTCTTCAATCCAGCACCGTTAATGGCGTTGGTGGAGGTTATTCCGAGCATGCTTACGCGAGATGGATTAGCAGACGAAATGCTGGAGTTGATGAAGACTTGGGGCAAAGTTCCAGTTATTGCTAAAGACACGCCAGGTTTTATTGTAAACCGTGTGGCGCGGCCATTTTACGGAGAGTCAATCAGAATTCTTGAAGAAGGAATTGCTGACGAAGCCACGATTGATTGGGCGTTGAAAGAAATTGGCGGTTTTAGAATGGGACCTTTTGAATTGATGGATTTGATTGGAAACGACATCAACTTTGCAGTTACATCAACAGCTTTCGAATCCTTCTTTTATGATGGCAGATATCGTCCGTCAGTTATTCAGCAAAGGCTGGTGGAAGGCGGTTTACTAGGACGCAAATCGGGCAGAGGTTATTACGACTATTCTGAAGGTGCAGAAAAGCCAGAGCCGAATAAAAGTAAGGCGTTAGGCGAATTAATAGTGAATAGAGTTCTATGCTTACTGATCAATTCGGCTGTTGATGCGTTACATTACAGCGTGGCTTCGAAAGAAGATCTTGATTTGGCAATGACCAAAGGAGTGAATTACCCGAAAGGCTTGTTGGCTTGGGGAGATGAAATAGGGTTGGAAAGCGTTCTTCATCGCATTGATTCACTGTATGATGATTACCGAGAAGATAGATATCGAGCATGCGTGCTACTTAGAAGAATGGTAGCTCAAAACGAAACTTTTTATTCATAATAAAAACACACGATGGCAAATAATAATCTTAACGAAAAGGCAGCGAAAGCATCACGAACGGCACTTCTTGTTGGCGGGGTGATAACCATCCTACTAATCGGCATATTTAAAATGTCGGTCGTAATTGACTCAGGAGAAGCTGGAGTACTATTCAGACTTATGGGTGGGGTTGATACCGAAAACACATATACCGAAGGAATTAACATAATTGCTCCTTGGAATACAATGTTCAAATACGAAGTGCGTCAGAATGAATTGTTAGAACAGATGTCTGTTCTATCAGCTAACGGATTGGAGATTACCGTTGATTTAAGTGCTTGGTATCATCCAGAGCAGTCAAAATTACCGCAGTTGCACCAGGAAAAAGGGCAGGATTACCTGAATCGATTAGTGAAACCAGCGTTGAGGTCAGCAACTAGATCGGTTGTTGGTAGGTACACTCCAGAACAGATTTATTCAAGTAAGCGAGATGCTATCCAGGAAGAAATATATGAGGAGACTAAGGCAATTCTAGACCCACAGTATGTCCAATTAAACGAGGTGTTGGTTAGAGACATCACGCTACCTACAACTATCAAGACAGCAATCGAAAATAAGTTGAAGCAAGAACAAGAATCGTTAGAATATGAATTCCGTCTTCAGCGTGAGTTGAAAGAGGCCGAACGTATTCGTATCGAAGCTGAAGGTAAAGCAGCTGCAAACAGAATTCTGAATGCATCGCTTTCGTCAAATATTCTGAAAGAGAAAGGAATAGCTGCAACAGTCGAGTTGGCTAAATCGTCAAATGCAAAGGTTATTGTTATAGGTAATAGCGATGGATTGCCATTAATTCTCGGTAACCAGTAGGCAGCTAAGAATGTCGTCTGAGATTCGTTCATCGCAGATTATTGACCAAATGTTCAATAACGATCCCTTTTCGAGATGGCTTGGAATTGAACGAGTGGAAGAATCTGCCGGGTTCTGCGTTCTGAAAATGACTGTGCGGCAAGAAATGCTCAACGGTTTTGCAGTTGCACATGGCGGTATTACCTACAGTTTGGCTGACTCAGCTTTGGCTTTTGCTGCCAATGCTCATGGTATTCAAAGTATGAGCATCGAAACCTCCATTTCTCACACTAAGAAAGTGCTTGAAGGAGATGTGTTAACCGCAAAAACGAAAGAAATAAGTCTAACCAAACGAGTTGGTATTTATCAAATAGACATCACTAATCAGAACAACGAAATTGTAGCGCTGTTTAAAGGGACAGTGTACCGAACAGGAAAAGAGTGGGAAGTTTGATTTTAAAGTGAAGAAATGAACGAATTTTTTGCCACCATTCTGTTCTTAATTGCGGTTCTAGACCCCATCGGTTCTGTCCCTGTTTATTTAGAGGCCACAAAACATTTTGACGAAAAGCATAAGCGAAAAATCGCTGTTCGTGCCTCGGTAGTCGCTTTTTTTATTCTGCTGATTTTTATTGTTTTAGGACAAATTGTTCTTGAGGGAATGAGTGTTTCTCTGGATGCCTTTCAGATTTCTGGAGGAGTTATTCTATTTCTTTTCGCTCTTACAATGATTTTTGGTGATGGAAAACCAGAAATGGAGAAGCATCTTATAACTGACTATAAACACGTTACCATCTTCCCCGTTGCTGTTCCATCCATCGCTTCGCCAGGGGCAATTATGGCCGTTGTTTTACTCACCGATAATCACATTTATAGCTTGCAGCAACAGGCACTTACCACATTTCTTGTGGCCGTTGTAGTCGGTTTAACTTGTCTGCTGTTACTCGGTGCCAATTACGTACAAGAGAAAATTGGTGAATACGGAATTACGGTTATTAGTAAAATAATGGGGCTGATTTTGGCTTCCTACGGAGTACAAAGCATATTGTCAGGAATCAAAGGTTTTTTTGCTGCCTGAAGGAAATAAAAAGGATTATTGATTAGGGATTAACAGCATGAGTCAACAGCTAAAGGATAGAACAAAGCAATTTGCGAAATCGTGTATTGGGCTATTGCGTTCAACAAAATCTAACGATAAACTCTTTTGGCATGTGGAGCGGCAACTTTTGAGATGCTCTACTTCAGTTGCGGCAAACTATCGCGCTGCGAATTTAGCTCAGTCAAAAGCTGCATTTGTAGCAAAACTCAGTATAGTGGTTGAGGAAGCCGATGAATGTATATTCCGGTTGGAGTTACTACTAGAAGAAGGCGTGATTTCGGAATTTCAGGCTAAACCAATTATCAAGGAATCTAAGCAATTGACTGCCATATTTGTAGCGGCAAGAAAAACAGCTGCAAATCAATCGGCTAATCAGTAATCATTAAAATTTAACAATTGAAAGATGTATTTATAGTTGACGCAATTAGAACGCCAATTGGCAATTTCGGAGGAACGCTGGCGCCAGTTAGAACTGATGATTTAGCAGCAATTCCAATTCGGGAATTGATGAAACGAAACCCAAATTTGGACCCATCAGCAATTGAGGATTTGATTTTTGGATGTGCCAATCAAGCTGGAGAAGACAATAGGAATGTGGCAAGAATGGCTTTGCTGTTGGCTGGGCTTCCTTGGTCGGTTGGTGGCGAAACTGTGAATCGACTTTGTTCGTCTGGAATGGCTTCTACCATTAACGCGGCAAGAGCTATTCAAACAGGAAATGGTGATGTGTATGTTTCTGGTGGAGTAGAACATATGACTCGCGGACCGTGGGTGATTTCTAAAGCGAGTACACCTTTTGGAAGAGATGCCGAAATGCATGATACAAGTTTTGGTTGGCGTTTTATTAATCCTAAAATGAAAGAGTTGTACGGAACGGAAGGCATGGGCCAAACAGCAGAAAACCTTGTTGAGATGTACGGAATTGAACGTGAGGCTCAGGATTTGTTTGCGTACAACTCGCACATGAAAGCGGCTGCAGCAAGAGATTCTGGAAGATTAGCTGAAGAAATTGTGGCGGTTGAAATTCCTCAACGGAAAGCGGACCCAATCATTTTCAATCAAGATGAATTTATTAAGCCAAATTCAACATTGGAAAAGCTGGCGTCTTTAAGAGCGGCATTCAAAAAAGATGGTTCCGTTACTGCTGGTAATAGCTCTGGACTGAATGATGGAGCAGCTGCCATACTTGTAGCCTCAGACCAAGCTTTAAAAGACCATAATCTGAAACCAATGGCACGAATTGTTTCTTCGGCTGTTACTGGTGTTGAACCAAGAATTATGGGGATAGGTCCTGTTTATGCTTCTGAAAAAGCACTGAAACGTGCTGGTTTAACCTTAAACGATATGGATGTGATTGAACTGAATGAAGCATTTGCAGCCCAAGCTTTGGCATGTATTCGTAAAATGGGATTAGCTGATGATGATGTGCGGATTAACCCAAACGGTGGAGCAATTGCAATCGGTCATCCGCTCGGAATGAGTGGTGCAAGACTTCTTCAAACTGCAGCAATTCAATTACAGAAAACCCAAAAGCAATATGCTTTGGTTACTATGTGTATTGGAGTTGGGCAAGGTTATGCCACGATAATTGAACGGGCTTAGGATTGTTCCTTTCGTCAAGGCGCGCTCCGTAAACTGATTCCGCGTTTTATGACCGTTGGTTTGTGTCAAGCGGAAAATTCGTCACCTACCAAGTTTGGCAAGTTGCGATTCCCCCTTTAAAAGGGGGTGCCGAGGTACGAGGCGGGGGATTTGCTGGTAACAAAACGCGGAATTACAGTTTAGAATAACATTTCGACTAACCATTGGCTTTCAAATAGCCGTCCACAGCTTGAATACATTCAGCTTTCTGGCTTTCAGGTAAGAAGCTCGTTTCAAAGCTAATTTTCGCAATTTCTGCCAATTCTTCTTTGGTCAGATTCAAAGCTTCAGCGGTAGCTAGGTAATTAGCATTCATATATCCGCCAAAATATGCTGGGTCATCAGAATTGATGGATGGTTTTAAACCTTTTTCGAGCATCGTTCGCATCGGATGTTTTTTCAAATCATCTACCACGCAAAGTTTAAGATTAGATAAAGGGCAAACCGTCAATCCCATTTTACGCTTCACTAATTCTTTTACCAATTCTTCATCTTCCAAACAACGATTCCCGTGGTCAAGACGGTCAATGTTTAGCAAGTTTAGCGCTTCCCAAACGTATTCAGCCGGGCCTTCTTCTCCTGCATGTGCAACCAATTTAAACCCCGCTTCTTTGGCCTTTTTGTAAACGCGTTCAAACTTAGATGGCGGGTTTCCCAATTCTGAAGAGTCCAAACCAATAGCCGCAATCTTATCCTGATGTCTCAAACCATCTTCCAACGTTTTGAAAGCTGATTCTTCATCCAAATGACGAAGAAAACTCATGATTAGTACAGTAGTCATTCCCAGTTTTGACTGAGCATCTTTCAAAGCTCGATCAATTCCATTGATAACAGTATCGAATTCAATTCCTCTATCTGTGTGACCCTGAGGATCGAACATTATTTCTGTATGAATCACATTCTCCAAGTATACTTTGCTCACGTAAGCCCAAGTGAGGTCGTAGTAATCCTGCTCGGTTGTGAGCACATTCATTCCCTCATAATAGATGTCTAGAAAATCCTGCAGATTGCTGAAGTTGTAAGCTTCCCTCACTTCTTCAACCGAGTTGAATCGAATTTTTTTCTGATTTCGCTGCGCGATTTTAAACATCAATTCAGGTTCAAACGAACCTTCAATGTGTAAATGCAACTCAGCTTTTGGAAGTCCTTCGATGAATTTTTTGATAGATACAGACATGAATGTAATTGGTTTTGCGCGGAAGGTACTTGGAAGTTGATTAGTTGCCAAGAGATAGAGGTGCTAAAGTTCGTGGTCAACGGTTTCAAGTTGCAATGAGCTGACTTGTAACTTGCGGCTCGTAACTTGAAACTGAATAAAATGATTTACGAATTCAACGGAATGCGCCCAAGCATTCATCCAACAGCTTTTGTCCATCAAACGGCAAGTGTAATTGGCAATGTCCAAATTGGAAAGAATGTCTATATCGGACCTGGTGCCGCCATTCGTGGAGATTGGGGAAGAATAGTGATTGAAGACGGTTGCAATGTCCAAGAAAGTTGCACGATACACATGTTTCCAGGAACCACGGTTTGGTTACATAAAGGAGCGCATGTGGGTCATGGAGCGGTTATTCATGGCGCTATTCTAAAGGAGAATTGTCTTATTGGAATGAATGCGGTTGTGATGGATGATGTGGAAGTAGGCGAGAATTCAATTGTTGGCGCCTTGGCTTTTGTGCCAGCAAACATGGTTATCCCCGCTAGAAAGATTGCGGTTGGTAATCCGGCCAAGGTGATTAAAGATGTTTCTGATCAAATGGTGGAGTGGAAAACGGAAGGCACTAAATTGTATCAAGCATTGCCGAAAGAAAGTCATGATACATTGAAAGAACTTGGTTTAGAGAACGTGTTGAACTCAGAATCTATTCCTGAAAGCGACCCTTATAACGGGCAACAAAAAGGGCTTTTTGAAACTTGGAAGAAAACCAAGTAGTTCGTATCCTACAACGGAAAATAGTACGGTTCATCACCATCCCACCAACGATAATCCATAACTCGTGGCCATTGTGGATCAATCATTTCAGATTCCCATTCTGCGTGCTGCTGTTGTAGTTTTTTCACAATTTCAGGGTTTGAATTGTACAAGTTGCTACGTTCCTCCTTGTCTTCTTTTACATTGTACAACGCGTGATTGCCGCTTAATCCGTCAGTAATCAGTTTCCAATCACCCGAACGAATGGCGCGATTGTATCCAGAACGCCAACAGAGAATGTCATGAATTGGATTGGTTACTGAATCGCTAAAAATGGGTAGGAGGGAAGTGCCATCTAATTCGCGGTCATCGGTGTATTCAACACCTGCCAATTCTAGCGCGGTTGAGAATACATCCATCGAAATGACAGATTTATCATAATTACTTCCCTGACTGATGTTGCCGTCCCATCTTACCATGAAGGGCACATTTAAACCACCTTCAAAATTGGTGAATTTCCCGCCTTTTAGCGGTGCATTATCTGTCGCTTCGGTGTAGGTGGCGCCACCATTATCACTCAAGAAAAACACAATCGTATTGTCCATCAAGCCTTGTTCTTCAAGGTTAGAAATGATACTTCCGATTGCATCGTCCAATTGCCAAATCATGGCGTTATAAACACGTTTATTCCGATCTTCTATGTGGTCGAGTTTATCGTAATAAGCTTTGGTCGCTTGAAATGGAGTATGCGGAGCAAGAAATGGGACATATAGAAAGAAAGGTTCTTCCTTGTATTTATCGATAAACTGATTCGCTTCTTCTGCAATACGATCAGTGAGGTAGAACTTCTCGTCAATCACTTCATCGTTTCTTCTTATGGCGCAGTTTCCACTTCGTCCTTTGCCCCAAATAAATGGGTCTGAGAAATCCTTATGTCGTTGATTGACTACGTCTTTATGACTGGTGTCTGCCATATAAAGCGAATACGCTTCGTAAAAACCATACTGATAGTCAAATCCTCGATTGATTGGTATTGCATGTTCTCCCGAACCCAAGTGCCATTTTCCTGCAATCCCAGTCTTATAACCAGCTTTTTGTAGAATTTCCGCCAGCATAATCTCGGAGGGAGGTATTCCGTTTTTTACCACATCCTGAAACTGTGGGAAATCTACTTGATCGGCAACAAGCCAATCTCCTGTGGCAATGAAGTTCTTATACACGAACATTTCAATCCGATTTTTCGGGTATCGATCATGTGGTTGATATTCAAAACCGAATCGCTGTTGGTAACGACCGGTCAACATTCCAGCTCGTGAAGGCGCGCAAATTGGTGAAGTGATGTATCCTTCGGTAAAGGTCATTCCTTTCAATCCTATTGAATCGATGTTTGGTGTTTGGATTGGCGGCTTACCGTAAAGAGAGATGTCTGTTTTGCCAAGATCATCAGCCATAATAATGACTATGTTGGGTTTTCTTGTATCAGTAGAAATGATTGAGTTTAGATACTCTTTTTTAGACTGAATTTTGTCTTTATCGAATACAATTTCGAAATTCTTGGAGCGTATTGGCCAAAAACCAAAAGCTAAAAAGGAGCAAAGAATAATGAGAAGTAAGATAAGTAGAGGTTTACGCTTCATGCGTCAAACTTAACTCTAATCAAAATTATTTCAACTTACTTAAATCACGAATGAGAATGCTGGAGCGGTCGAAGTTGATTAGGTTTTCTTTTTTCAATTCGTTAAGCACGATGGTTACCAACTGACGCGATGTACCAGTGATATTGGCCATATCCTGATGTGTAAATCCGTGACGAATCAATGTTTCATCCGCAAACTTCATCCCATTTTTCTCAGCCTGTTCTTTCAGAAAATCAATAATTCTCGTTCGGGCATCATCAAAGACTAATTGCTCAAGTCGTCTCTCCGAACGTGTGATGCGCGCACCCAATTTTTCAATCATACGCAAACCAACTTCTGGATTGCGGGTAATAAGGTCTTTCAGGATTTTTACAGGAATTCGGACAATTTCAACTTGACCTTTAAGACTTGAAGCAAAATCGGGACGCTCTATCATTCCCGATAGACCCAACTCTCCAAACATTTCTCCTACATAAAGTATATTCTTGATTACTTCCTTACCATCCTCACTAAACGTACCGGTTTTTACAACACCTGCGGTAACGAAATAAACCCAATCAGCCTCTTCTCCGGGGTTGTAGATAAATGTATTTTTTGGATATGATTTTGACTGTATATGTCTTTTGATAAAATCTTGTTGATCTTCTGGTAAGTCTCTTAAGACATCAACCTGATTAAAAATATCCTCTTCCACAACCATTTGACATTGATTTTACACTAATCCAAATTTCATTCTTCGAAGTTTCATTTTTACAAATCTTGTTTCATCAGTTTGCAATCATGTTGCTCCGAGTTACAACACCATAGAATTTATTCCAATACATGACTCTTTAACAGCGCAGCAGTGTCAATGTTCAAGAAGGAAAGCAATTCGTTTATTTGTATAGCAAACCCCTTAAACCACCCCTAATGAAAGTTTTGAAAATTCTTGTTGTATTTCTGATTTCGCTATCTTTAATCTACATTGTTGTATCGGCAATTGCACCGTCTAACTTGATCATCGAAAAGTCAATCACCATTAATACTTCCGCAGAAGCGATTGTCGAGAATGTTGTTTGTTCGGATAAATGGACAGCTTGGAGCTCTTGGCAAGCCATGGATCCAGAAATGAAAAATGAATATTCCGAAAATCCATGTGGTCCTGAATCTTGGAATTCTCGGAACGGACCAAACAGCGGGAAAGGAACTCAGACTATTGAAGAAGTGAATGGAACAGGGTCTATCCAGATAAACATTGTGTTTGAAGGATTCGAAGGCGTAAATTATGCAAATTGGAGGTTTGTGGAGATCGATGGATTAACAACCGTCACTTGGAATTTTGAAGGTGTGGCATCTCCATTTTTCTTTCGCCCTATGAATTTGATGATGAAAGGCGTACTCGAGCATTCTTACGAATCTGGATTAGCATCGCTAAAAGCAGTTGTTGAAGCAAACTCAACAGCTGCTGGAGAATAGTTATTTCATCATGTGCGAGAATTGAAGGAGTGATAATCTCCTTTTTTGGTTCTCGTTTTGTCTACAAATTAAAAGGATGTTCCTGTCTTACCTTCGCTGACCCTTTTCGGGTTTATTATGATTCAAATGCTGCGTTTATTTCTTGTAATTCTGCTGGTGTTTTTTGCCAATACAGCAATTCTTGCGCAAGATTTGACACAAACAATTCGTGGTTCAGTCACAGATGGAGATTCTAAGATTCCTTTGATTGGTGCAACGGTTTTGGTTATTGGTTCAGACCCAATTCTTGGAGGGTCAACTGATATTGATGGTAGGTTTTCGGTTGTAGGTGTGCCAGTTGGGCGACATGATTTAGTGATTCAATACCTAGGGTATGAGCCAAAATCCGTCTTGCAAATTGATGTTGGGAGCGCTAAAGAGTTGATATTGAAGATTGAGATGATGGAATCTACCGAACAACTTGGTGAGGTAGTTATCAGCGGGAAGAAAGACCCATCCAAGCCAAATAATGAAATGGCGGTAGTAAGCACAAGGTCGTTTTCTTTAGAACAGTCGGAGCGGTTTGCTGCAAGCATGAATGATCCGGGACGAATGGCTCTTTCGTTTGCTGGTGTGAACTTGACGGATGACATAACGAATGAGATTTCTATACGTGGAAACTCACCTCAAGGTCTTTTGTGGCGCGTAGAAGGCATTGAGGTTCCAATTCCTAACCACTTCAATATTGATGGCATCTATGCTGGAAATGTTTCTATTCTATCAAACAACCTTTTAGATAAAAGTGATTTCTCTACAGGTGCTTTCCCTGCGGAATACGGTAATGCGCTTTCCGGAGTGTATGATCTTCGGTTGCGCACAGGTAATGATCAAAAACGGGAGTACACGGTACAGGTTGGTCTTTTGGGATTAGAAGCATCGGCTGAAGGTCCTTTTGTCAAGGGAAAAAGGTCTTCCTATTTGGTTAATTACCGTTATTCCACATTAGGACTTTTCAAAGCAGTAGGGGCTGACCTCGGTGGTGATTTGAAGACGGGCTTTCAGGATTTGAATCTTAAACTCAACTTCCCAACTAAGAAGCTTGGAACTTTCTCAGCTTTTTTTATTGGCGGCTTGAGCGATGCAGGTTTTGATGCGGAACGGGACAGTAGTAAATGGTCTGCTGGATGGGATCAAAGCCGAGTTCAAGAAGACTATCGTAATCATTTCGTTGCTACTGGTTTGGCGCACCAATTCATTATTAACGAGAAGAACTATGTTCATTCAACTGTGGCGTTTACGAGGTCTGGCAATAATCTTACCCATAGTTTCTTGACGGATTCTTTGGAATTGGAGGATTTCTGGAATTATAACGTGAGCACAAGTGCTGTTCGGATAGCTTCACAATTCAATACCAAGTTCAACTCTAAGAATCACCTCAGGTATGGTTTCAATTACAATAGATTGATGTTCAATCTTGAGGATAAATGGAGTCAAGGGTTGGGAGATTATTTCGTTGCGCAGGGGAACGCTAATTTTTATCAGCTGTATGCTCAACACAAGCACAGAATCAATTCTGACCTGACCGTGATAGGGGGAGTTCATCTAAGCTATTTTGATGCTAATAATAAATTCTCTGTAGAACCAAGAATTGCGTTTGATTGGAGGTTTGCTCCTAAGCATAAACTCTCGCTTGGCGCGGGAATGCATAGTAGACAAGAAGGGCTGGCTTTCTATTTTATTCAAAATCAAGATTCGCCAGGTTATATAAACAGGGACTTAGACAATAGCCGAGCAGTGCATGTGGTACTAGGGTATGATTATTCTATTATCCCAAATTTGACCTTGCATACGGAGATTTATTATCAATACTTATATGGAATACCAGTCCGTTCCAACAAGTCTAATTCGTATTCAATAATAAATACCGACCAAGCTTATGAGAAGCGAGAGTTAGTTAATGATGGAATAGGAACGAATTTCGGATTGGAGATTACCATAGAAAAGAGCTTTTCCAAGAACTATTACGCGCTTGTTACGGGGTCGTTCTATAATTCAATTTATCAAGGGTCCGATAATGTTTGGAGGAATACCATATACAACGGGAACTACATTACCAGCGTAACCTCAGGTAAAGACTTTCGTGTGGGTAAAGACGGTAAGCATGTTATTGGCATTAATTTGAAATTCTTCTTCGCAGGCGGCAGAAGGATAACACCAATTGACCTAGAGGCTTCAATTGAAGCGGGTGAGCAGGTAAGAGATAATTCTAGGCAGTTTGAAGGTAGGGTAGACGATTATCTTCGGCTGGATGCTCGTTTGAGGTTTAAACAAAACCTGAAGAAAGTTGCTTGGGAGGTTTCGCTAGATATTCAGAACGTTACCAATAAGCAAAATGAAATAAATAGAAGGTACAGCGCTGCAAAGGAGGAAATTGTAAAGAGGTATCAACAAGGATTAATTCCTGTTTTGAAATTCCGAGTTGAATTTTGATGTTTGTTTATTTGCATCCTTTTTGAAAACACTATCTAAGCTTTTGGCCAAGTACATTGGCGATAAAGATTCTTTAAACAGATATCGGATTGCGCTCTTCAGCCAAATATAATTGTCTCTTACTTTGCGCTATGCTTAAACGCATCATTCTCGTTGCTTTTTTATCTCTGTTAGCTAGTCCAAGTTGGTCTATCAGCGTTCTTGTTCCTTTTCAAGGAGAGCTCAATTCTAGTGATGAAACTCAGTTTCAGGAGATTAAAGATGCTTCTCGCGTTGCATCGGCAGAGACGTTGGATTTAGCACGCTTGTTTTATCATAAAAATGCCTCGCTTAATAATGATGTTGAAGCTTGGTCTTTACTTGTTTATACACAGATACTTCTCGATAATGATAACGTGCAAAGCGCAAAGGAGTTACTCGAGGATTCTCTACTGGTAAACTGGAGTCAAGTAACTTCTTGGGTACGTGCCTACAGAAACCTAAATATCGGTTTAGTACGCACATACGAGGGAAATTATTCGGAAGCGAAAATCCATTTTGAAAAGGCTGCTCTGCTTTCTGAAATTTCAGAAATACTTGAATTACACTTATTACTGACCGAGTCGCTTGCTGAAAACGCTAGGTATCGCGGCAGGTTTGATGAAAGCCTTAACAAATGGCACGAAGCGTTACAGCTAGCAGAATCATCAGCCGATTCGTTCTCAATTGCGGATGCTCAAGCTGGTATGGGAGCTGTTCGTTATATGCTTGGGGAAACGGATTTGGCGGAGCAAAACGTCAATCTTGCGCATGACTTCTACTCAAGGCAAGGGGTCAAGAAGAAGATTGCATACAGTCTTTCACTGAAAGGATTACTTGCATTTCAACGTGGTGATTTCCAGAATTCTATTGAGGAAAGCCTTGAAGCTTACAGCCTCAGGAAAGAACTTTTTGATTTGAAAGGTCAGGCCGAAAGTTTAAACAACTTGGCTTTAGTTTTTATGGGAATGGAAAACTGGAGGCAATCGCTTTCTTATTTAGAACAGGTCGCTCAGCTGAAAATTAGAGGTAACGATTTGACCCAAATGGCTGTGATTTTTAACCGTATGGGAAATTGCCATTCTCAATTAGGTAACATGAATACGGCCTTCGATTACTTTCAGTTGGCATTAAAAAAGGCAAAGGAAAATGGGCAGATGGGAGACATGCTAACCTCCTATCAGAACTTGGTTAGATTCTATCAAAAAAGTAACGAGTACGAAAAGGGATTCAAAATTCAGCAGATTCTTATTCAGCTTAAAGATAGTTTGGCAGAGATACAAAGATTAGAGGTAGTAGATGAATTGGAGGTGAAATATGAAACACAAAACAGAGACCTAGAGATATTATCGCTGCGCCAAAAACAGGCCATCATAACAAATCGTTGGTTGACACTGGCCGTTGGTTTGTTTTTGACCATCATTATCGGAATTCTGTTTGTAGATAATCAAAAGCGAAAACATCGGCAGCAAACAGAGCTTTTGATCAAACAGGATGAATTGAAAAAGGCTGAACTACGGATTGTAACCGACCTTCTAGAGTACAACAGGAAGAAACTCAATATCTATACCCACAACCTATTGAGGAAGAATGAGATTGTTGATCGGCTGGAAGAAAAACTCAAGGATTCTGTGGGTGGTAAGGAGCAGGTTGGCGAAACTGGACAGAAGTTGATTCGAGACTTTTCTTTAGTCAGAATTCTAACCGATGAGGATTGGGAAGAATTTAAGGGGCTTTTCGATAGTGTTCATCAAGGAATGCTAGATAGACTTCTTCGTAGCTACGTTAATCTCTCACTTGCTGAACAGCGTCTATTTCTACTCATGAAATTGGAGTTGTCCACCAAGGAAATTGCGAATATTTTGGGGGTGTCGCCCGATTCGGTTAAGAAGGGTAGGTATCGTTTGAAGAAGAAAATTGGTGTTGATGAAGAAACATCTCTACATGTTTTTGTAACCTCATTCTAGATTGATAAAGGACTTGTCCACCTATTTGTCCCCCTATTGTTTATTGGATAACTGAATAAACCTTGCATATTCGTTGCGTGTTTCACGCAGAGTTAATGTAACCACAATGGATATTCAAGCTAATTACATCCATCTAGAACAGTTTAATCTATTTGATAATATCCCGAGAGCCGTTCTTGAGGAGGTATCAAACTTTACTACTCTACGAACGCGACCTAAGAATTCATACGTATATCACCCGGGAGATGTGAGCGAAGTGCTTTTCATTCTTAAGGAAGGAAGAATTAAAGTGGGGAATTATTCGGATGATGGACGTGAAGTGATAAAGGCAATTATTCAGCCTGGAGAGTTGTTTGGAGAGATGGGGTTGGCGGGAGAAGAAAAGCGCAATGAATTTGCTATCACAATGAAGGAGGAATGCTCTTTCTATATGATTTATGTGGCGGATTTGAGATCTGTGATGCAGGCAAATGCAGAGCTTAGTTTGAGATTGATTGATCGTATCGGTTCACGAATTAGAAGAACGGAAAGTAGATTGGAATCTATCATATTTAAGGATTCTAGGACTCGTGTTGTTGAGTTCATTAAGGGAATGGTTGATACAGTTGGTTGTGTTTATGGAGATGAAGTGCTTTTAGAGCATTTCCTTACGCACCAAGATATTGCAAATCTAACGGGTACATCTCGTCAGTTTGTGACAAGCGTTTTGAATGAATTGAAGAGAGATAAGATTATAAAATTTGATAGGAACACGATTTTAGTGTCGGATACCAAGGGGTTGGCCGCACTAACTTCGACTGGTCTGGCTTGACGAATGTAATAGGGGTTGGATTCGTTTTAGAGATTTTCTCAGCCAGACCAGAACCGCGAGCTTAATTGCTCGCGGTTTTTTTATGCCAATAAGTTTATTTAGAGTCTGATGTGCTGGTTAAAAGAATGACTCTTTTTCCAGATAACTTCGTTGTATTATCGAACTACAGGTTTGGTTATACTTATCAAAAGCGCCATGCTCTGCGAAACAATAAGACATTTCCACTTTCACATATCTCTAAATAGCTTCAAAGAAAAAGGTGCGCTTTATGGGCGCACCTTTAACCAACAAACCGGATTCTGATGATTTGAAGAGGAAACCTAAAACCTCTTTCAAATTCTTTCAACCTGCCTAGGACTAAAACCTAAAAAAGTCCTTCGTATGTTCAGAGACCAATCTGAACCGAAATGGCGAGGTCGGTGAATCCAATAACTGTATATTTTAAAAATCTGACTCTTCGAGTCCGATTATAGAAGCTTGTTTTTCTAGATCAGCTTTAGAAATTTTACTTTCTTGGACAAGTTTTTCTGCGTCTGATTTTGATAGACTAGAAACGTCACTTGATGAGATAGTTCCGAAAGCGATAAGTACTGCGATTAATAATTCCATAGTTCCTTTGTTTTTTTAATTGGTTAGACTGATTTGTTATATGCAGGTCGCAATGCTTTCGTTTGGTCGTTTATCGATACATTAGTTTTTTATCGACAAACGACACAATACGCCTTGAAAGGAATTGAGCAGCTGCGGAGCATCCATTTCATGATGGATAAGAATGAGCGAGTTGCCCTGCGCAACTATCTAACTTGTTTCGAATCGAGGAAGAAAGGACACAAACCCAAGTCTGTAATTCTGCTTGATCTCTTGGAGAAATATGAGAATGACGACAGGGTGATACTTCTATTAAAGAAGAAGATTGCATCCGAGGATGCTAGGCGAATGGTTGTATCGCGGTTGAGGGACAAGATGCTTTCCTCATTAACACTTGATGTTAATCTTACCAGAAGTGAGAATTATGACGAACAGGCTCAAGCTAGGGCTGGAGTAATACAGGGTAAACTTCAAGGGGGGCTCCTGTTAGGAAGAGGGCAGAGAAAACTTGGATACTTTGTAATAGACCGTAGTATTAAGGAGGCTAAGCATTATGAGTTTTATGATGATTTGGTTGATATGCTTTCCATCCAGCGTCAATTTATCAAGGCATGGAAAGGAACAGATCAGGCATTTTATGACATTAACGAAGAGATAAATAACTATTCAGAGTGTAGAGATGCCGCCAATCTGGCCAAGCAATACTTCGAGGAAACAACGATGCGATATGGCTTCAAAGGTCTTAGTCGCATGCCAGCAGACCCTAAGCAGATTCAGTTCTTAAAAGAAAGGATAGACCATCTTCATGATGAGTTTGAAAAGACCAGTTCTGCAACGGTTGGCTACTACTATTACTTCTTATTAGTCGAGTTCTACCAAGTACAGAATAACTTGGAGGAGGCTTCTGATTCTTTATCGAAGCTTGCTCAAATGCTGGAGAATAATCCAGCAATTAAGCGAAAGGTCCGTCTTGCAAGTGTTCATTTAAACTTAGGTGCAAACGACTTGTGGTTGCATCGCTTTGATCAATCCCGCACGCAGTTTGAAACTAGTTTAACCTACATAAGAGAGAACACTAGAAACCATGGAGTGATTACCGAACTTCTGTTTTACTCCTTGTTTTATGCTGGGAATTTGGATGAGGCGGAAAACAAGTTTGAGACCTTAGTTGATAGCAAACACGTAGATCAAAGTGATTTTAGGAAGGCGATTAGAAGCTATTTACTCGCTTGCGTCTCGTTTGCAAAAGGAGAATTTAGGAAAGTAAACCTCAGGTTAGCAAGCAGTCATCATATAGGAAAGGACAAGGAGGGTTGGAATATTGGATCACGGGTACTCAGCATTATGCTTGCAATTGAACGTGAGAAGTTCGATCTCGCTGATACGTTAATCGTAAACCTTCGGCAGTTCCAGCGTGAAGGTGTAGAGGAGACTGACTTGAGGTTTAGAGACACACTTATTTTGTCTCTCCTATTGGAGTTACGTAAAAAGAGCTACGACTTTTCTGAGGTGTTCAAACTCAAGGAAGATGTGGTATCTAAACTTGCTGAGGATAATTACGAAACGGGATGGATACTTCAGACGCCTGAAATGATATGTTTCCATACATGGTTCCTCGACAAGTTGAACGAGCGTCCATATCAGCCCAACTATTCTAAGGAGTATATCTATATCCCAACCTTCGCTTCGAAGTAGTCCTTTACTAACCAAGCTTTTGACCTAGTTCCTTCTATTGCGGTTATAACCGCTATTCATCCCTTTAATTTGGGTAATTCATCGACTCATTTATCCATTCATAGAAAGGTTACAGTCGTTTGGCTATTTTTTTGGGTTGTTAACATAATTTTTTTGGTTGTTCTGTGTCTCTTATTTTTAAAGGGATACAGAGGTTTATTTGTTTTTTGAGTGTTCGGTTTTGTTTCAAGTCTTTACGCTCTTTCTGTAATGGTGCTGCACCTTTGGGTCAACAAATCGGGATAACCACAATAAAAAGTAAAGCAAACAATTACCCCGCCAATCGGCCTGACCACCGAGAAGCATTAAAACCTAAAAATCATGAGCGTTCTCAACAACTTTAAAAAGCTAAAAGCAGAAGGAAAGAAAATCGTAGTCGTTACTTCTTACGACTACTGGAGTGCAAAGATTCTTAACGACACAGATGTCAACGCTATTTTAATTGGTGACTGCTCGTCTATGGTAATGCATGGACACGAAGACACGTTGAATTCTGATGTTGAGACGATTGCAATGCACACTAGAGCTGTAAGGAAAGGCGCAAAAGACAAATTCCTTATTGCTGCAATGCCTTTCATGAGTAATAGAAAGGGAATGAAGGAATCAATGGATAACGTTGAAATCCTGATTAAAGCGGGAGCAAATGCTCTTAAAATAGAAGGAGTAGCAGGTAACGAAGAGCTTTACGCTCACCTTTCTTCATCTGGTATCCCAACAATCGGACACATCGGCCTTACGCCATCTCATCACAATGCAATCGGTGGTTTTAAAGCTCAGGGTAAAACCATCGAAAGCGAGCTTAGCATAGTAGAAGAAGCGAAGAAACTGGATGAGCTTGGATGTATCGCAATTGTTTTGGAAGCAGTTCCTCAGCATGTGGGTGCAGCGGTTAGAGACGCAGTTTCTATCCCAGTAGTTGGTGTTGGAGCAGGATTGGAAGTAGACGGACAAGCACTTGTTCTTCAAGACATGCTCGGATTCTCAACTGACTTCAAGCCTAAGTTCGTAAGAACGTACATGTACGGAGCTGACCTTATCAAGGATGCTGTGAATCAGTTTGCTGCTGATGTACATGCAGAAGCATTCCCAGGAGCAAAAGAAACATACGCACCAGCTAAGCAGCAACTGCTTAAAGTAGCGTAATCGCATTATTTGACCATTTAAAAACCTAAGCTATGGAAACGTCTTACTTAAAAGTTGTAAAAAGTCTCTCCCCAGAGATTTCGCACCCAAACTTCAATTCCTTCATGGACAAATTGAATCAACAAGAAATGGAGTGGTACGCCACCTTCAGAAGCCACGTCACAGAAAAAATCGAAACATATGATTTCGATGAGTTGACAGAAGAAAGAGTAAGAACCCTTCTACCCGTGACAACTTTGGCAGCAATGGCCATCATGAAAGCTGGTTTTGGTTGGGGAGATGCACAACTAATTAATGAATGTAAGAACGATTTACGAGTTCGTCATGCACTAGGAATTAACGATTCTTCCGAAATTCCAACTGCAAGTATGATGAACAAATTCAGAGGCTTGCTAGATACATTCGAACGAACTACAGGAATCGACCTTATGGCGCAACTCATCGAAAAGGTGACTGCCAAAAAAGGACCGGTTATGAAACTCGGAGGAGGAAGAATAATGCTTTGGGCTATGCGAGTGGCCTAACAAGAAAAGAGACTCGCACCTACAAACCTGGAACTGGAACTTCCTTTACAAGGGCATCAACGAAAGTTGGTGCCCTTTGTGCTTTTAGGGATTTGTTGAATGTAGAGACGCGATGCTCGCGTCTCCGTGTAAATCAGACGCCAGCATCGCACCTCTGAGCGTATGTTAACCCACGTTCTCTTTCCGCCTGATGAATAAAATGAATGGTTCGGAAGAACTTGTAGTACATCTGTCGCATAAACTCATCACGGTTTACGCCACCCGCTTTGTGCGCTTTTCCATGTCCGAACCACACTGCATGAATGGTAACGAAGAACAACAGGCAATACCACGTTACTGCAAATGCCTTGGCATAAAACGGTTTGTCTTTGAAAATGATGTATAACCGTTCGTTCTGAAACTTGATGTGATGCGCTTCATCTACCAGAATATCGTGACAAATGTTTTTCAGAAGAGAACACTTGGTGGCGTCATGCAATGCTTGGTAAAACACCTGAGCGGCACTTTCCACAATAATTACCGTCACGGTCCAAAGTTCCATGTTGGTATTGAAGTAGCGAATTCTACGAAAGAGCCAATCGCCCCAATCGTGTTTGGTTCGTTCTTCGCCAATGGCATCGATGTATTTGCCAAGGTTTGCCCCGTGTTTTTGCTCTTCCTGTATGAAGAGTTTCACCGCTTCCACATATTCGGGGTCGTTTATATGCGAAGCGTATTTGGCGGCAGCTGCTAGTAAATGGCGGCCATCACTGGTCTCGCCCAACTGCCATGCTTTTAATGAGTATAGTATCTGTTCTTTTTCTTCAGGAGTTATCTGCGGCTTTTGGTTCCAATCCACACGTTGGTGTTGGAGGTTGGACTGAAAATGCTGTTTCCAAAATGCAGAAGTCTTAATCATGGTTTTGTGTCGGTTGGGGATTAAACCATCAGAGACCGAGTATAGTATGCCGTTAAGATTCTTTAACAATTGGCTTTGGTTGTTAAATCTATTCGGGTTCGTCAGTTCCCTTAAAAGACAGTAGTTTCGCGGCTTCTAAGAATGAACCGGAATGAGTTCGGTTTCAAACTAAAATGTAGAGTATGACATCAGAAAAAGAGCGTTTAGGTTACGCGTTAGGGCTAAACATAGCCAAGAACCTGCAAGAAACTGGTTTTGAAGAATTCGATTACAGTGCGTTTAGCGCTGCGTTGGAAGATCATTACGCTAAGAGCGAATTGAAACTTTCTGTGGATGAAGTCAACGAAACTTTGAAAAATGCAATGGCAAAGATTCAGACAGAAAAGCATGGGCCCGTTATGGAAGAAGGGATGAAATTCCTTGAAGAGAACGCTAAGCGCGATGAAGTAACTATTACTGCAAGTGGATTGCAGTACCGTGTAATGACATCAGGTTCTGGAAATTCTCCGGCACCAACAGATCAAGTAACTACCCACTACCACGGAAAACTGCTTGATGGAACTGTTTTCGATAGTTCAGTGGAGAGAGATTCCCCTGCAACTTTCCCAGTTAATGGAGTAATTCAGGGCTGGCAAGAAGCATTGCCAATGATGAAAGAAGGTGATAAATGGGAACTATTTATACCATATACGCTTGCTTATGGTGAGAATGGAGCAGGAGGTAGCATTCCTCCGTTTGCAACGCTTATTTTTGAAGTAGAACTAATTACTGTAAATTAATGAAGAAGATTGCTTTTACCATGATGGCTGCTGCAACGCTTGCGGCTTGTAATACAAACACGACTACGGAAGTTAAGCTAGTCGATTTCGCAGATTCTGCGAGTTATGCTGTTGGAACTTCTATCGGGTTGAATCTCGCTGGCGATTTTAAAGCGCAAGGGGTTGATAGCTCATTCAAAACAGATTTAGTTGTTGCTGGTCTTGCAGCCGCGCTTTCTGGCGACTCTGCTGATGCGAAATTGACCCAAGAGGAAGCACAAGAAATTGTTGGTCGTTTCTTCGAGGAGATGAATGCGCAGCGTGCTAATAAGAACATATCGGCTGGCGAAAATTTCTTGAAAGAGAATGGAAGCAAACCGGGTGTTGTAACCACTTCTAGCGGATTACAATACATCGTTTTGAAAGAAGGTGAAGGAGCTACTCCAACTGTAGCCGATCAGGTTCGTGTTCATTACACAGGGAAATTGATGAACGGAGATGTTTTCGATAGCTCGATTGAGCGAAACGAGCCAGTTGTGTTCTACGTACGAAGCGTAATTCCAGGTTGGACTGAAGCATTGCAGTTGATGAAGGAAGGAGCAGAGTACAAGCTTTTCATTCCTGGCAACTTGGCTTACGGAGAGCAAGGAAATCAAAGAGGTGGAATTGGCCCGAACGAAGTGTTAATTTTCGATGTGAAATTAATCGATGTGATTACTGAGGAATAAGACCTCGTTTCAATACCATATTTTCAATCAGTAAGGCCCTATTTAGGGCCTTACTTGTATAACGGAGGTGGAAGAAAGGCTTGGTTGCGAGTTTCTGAGCCACACTATTTTCAAAGGCTGTTATCATTCCTGCATGGAAGAAGTAGAACGATTGGTCATTCAAGACATCAGTTGAATTCGCTGTGTTCGATTCTACGTCCAAGTTGAGTTTCAATGCCGCATTTTCCAGCATTAACTTATTCATTCCTGAAACACTCTTGAATTGCGACTGAATATCAGCTTTGATTTTTTCTTCAATCTTGGTTTTATATTCTGAAGGAAGAAGCGGAATCAATCGTGAAACGTGATAGAGAATTAATTCAGTCGTTGGATAATTTGGGGCAGAGTAGAAGGGAAGCGTAGTGTGCTCATCGCTAACTATGGCTTCTGTGATGAAAGTGAGCGTATCGCGGTCATATTCGTTCAGGTTATCCTTAAAATGCGTGAGAATAACGCGCATGAGATTGCTTAGTACGCAGATGTCAAATTCGATGTACATCTCCTTTCCAAAAAAGGTCGAATAACATTTCAGGTCGCGGTATTTCTCCAACGGATTAAATGCACGCTTGTAAGCCAGATTTGAATGGTTCTTCAACTTCTCACGGAGTTGGGCCACACGTTCTTTTGAAGCGCTCTCAGCCAGATAGACCAAAGCCGTATCATCCACATCATCCGGAATTTGAAAATGCTTAAAACGATGCATGAAAAGCCCATTCGGAAAATGTCTGCTCGGCTTCGTTTGCCAGAAGTTGTATGCATCCAGTCCATCTTTGTTCTGAAATAGCTGATAACTGGATTGCGCATCAGCAATTATCTCATCGACTAAAACTTTTTCGGGTTCAGAAAACTGATTACTAACTCCTTGCAGAATATGAACCACCGAAGCTGTGAAAAAGAGGTTATCGTCTTCCCGTTTATATGGAAGAAAAGGATGATAACGTTGTGACGGAAAAATCCCTCTCGGATAAATTGAGTCACCTTTTGACTGAAGCCTTTGTAGCTCCAAAAGCAAGTTTTTCACCAAAGAGAAATCGTTCTGTTTATCCGATTGTGACATCGGATGCAAGGTAATCCCTAAAGTAGAAAGTGGAAAGGCATAAGAAGTAAGCCGAAAGGCTAATTACTTGCGCCTTATTCCTTTTCACTTATTCCTATTTTATGTAACGGAAATCGTGTCCGCTCTTCAACTGAGACAACGTTTCGTAAATCAGCTTAATCACGTTATCCACATCATCTTTATGCACCGATTCAACGGTAGTGTGCATGTATTTCAATGGAAGTGAAATAAGCGCAGAAGCCACGCCTTCGCCAGAATAAGCGAAAGCATCCGTATCTGTTCCTGTAGCACGTGAAGCCGCAGCTCGTTGGAAAGGAACTTTCTTCTTCTCAGCGGTGTCCACAATCATATCCAACAGGTTATTCTGAACAGCAGGCCCGTAAGTAAGCACTGGGCCTTTTCCTGCTGTCAAATCCCCTTGCGTTTTCTTCTCGTACATCGGAGTTTGCGTGTCATGGCACACATCGGTAATAATGGCAACATCAGGTTTTATGCGTCTCGAAATCATTTCTGCACCGCGCAAACCAATTTCTTCTTGCACCGCGTTAACGATATACAATCCGAAAGGAAGTTTTTTCTTCTTCTCCTTTAGCATTCTCGCCACTTCAGCAATCATAAAACCGCCAATACGATTATCAAGTGCACGACCTACTACATAACGGTCATTCAGGATTATCATTTCATCCTCAAATGTGATTACCGAACCAACGTGAACTCCCTTTTCCAGAACTTCCGTGTCGCTGCTACAACCTGTATCAATAAATAGGTTTTTCAGGCTTGGTGCTTCTTCTTTTGCGGCATCGCGCACATGAATAGCTGGCCATCCGAAAACACCTTTAACAATTCCTTTCTTCGTATGAATATTCACCCGCATAGAAGGCGCAATCTGATGGTCAGAACCACCGTTTCTTCTAACGTATATAAGACCTTCTTTAGAAATGTAATTGACAAACCACGAGATTTCATCAGCGTGCGCTTCAATTACAACCTTGTACTTGGCTTCTGGGTTTATGATGGCAACCGCAGAACCATACACATCAGTGTAATATTCATCAATATATGGCTTGATATAATCTAGCCACAGCTGCTGGCCAGAAGACTCAAAACCCGTAGGTGATGCATTATTCAAATAGGTTCTGAGGAAATCAAGACTTTCGTTACGCATATCTATTAGACTTTGCTTCTGAATTAGCGCAAATATAACGTTGGTTGTTAGAATAAAAAAGTATTCTAAATTGAGAAGGCCTTGTATGAATCACTGGATTTTCTTCGACTCGTTCCTTGCTGAGGATGAACGTCTCTCTAAAATCATTAGGTAAAAAAAAGCTCCATCGCTTAAATTGCAATGGAGCTTTTAATGTGACTCGACTGGGGCTCGAACCCAGGACCCTATCCTTAAAAGGGATATGCTCTACCAGCTGAGCTATCGAATCGATTGCTTTTTTAAAGCGGGTGCAAATATATATTCTCAGTATTGGATTCACAACCCTGTTTTTGAATTTAAATTGAATCCCTTCTATCCCAATGGTAATGGGCGATTCAACTACTTTTCAACCTTAATGGAATGTCCCATTTTGTCTCTCTTCGTTTCCAGATAGAAGCGATTATGCTCGTTCGCGTCAATCTCTATTCCAATTGTGTCTACAATTTCAAGACCATAACCAATAAGACCTGTTCTCTTTTTAGGATTGTTGCTCATCAGTTTCATCTTACTAACGCCAAGGTCACGAAGAATTTGAGCTCCAATTCCGTAGTCGCGTTGGTCCATATCAAAACCGAGTGCAAGGTTAGCTTCCACCGTATCCAAACCTTGTTCTTGTAGTTCGTAGGCCTTCAGTTTATTCAAAAGACCGATTCCACGACCTTCCTGATTCATATAAACAACCACGCCTTTTCCAGCCTTTTCCACCATTTCCATGGCAGCGTGAAGCTGTTGTCCGCAATCGCAACGGCACGAGCCGAAAATATCTCCCGTCACACAAGAAGAGTGCACACGAACTAGGATTTCCTCGTCATCTTCCCATGTTCCTTTTACCAAGGCCAAATGTGTTTGATCGTTGGTTGTTTGGTTGTATGCAACAAGTTTGAAATCTCCCCATTCAGTTGGCATATTAACCCTAACCTGTCGCTCAATCAGTGATTCGTTCTTTACACGATACTCGATGAGGTCTTTAATAGAAACTAATTTGAGGTCAAACTTTTTGGCAATCTCCACTAAATGCGGAAGACGCGCCATTGTACCGTCCTCATTCATTATTTCAACGATAACACCAGCAGCTTCAAAACCAGCTAAACGCGCAAGGTCAATAGCAGCTTCTGTGTGACCAGCTCTTCTTAAAACACCACCTTTTTTCGCTTTTAATGGAAAGATGTGTCCTGGTTTTCCAAGTTCTTCGGGTTTTGTTTCAGGATTTACAAGTGCCTGAACGGTTTTGGATCGGTCGCTTGCCGAAATACCAGTGGTACAACCATGCCCCATCAAATCAACAGAAACAGTGAATGGCGTTTCGTAAGCAGCGTTGTTGTTCTGAACCATGAGGTCCAAGCCAAGCTCAACGCAACGATCTTCCACTAACGGAGCGCAGATGAGTCCGCGGCCATGGGTTGCCATAAAGTTTATCATTTCGGGAGTAACGGAACGCGCGGCAGCTACAAAATCGCCTTCGTTTTCTCTGTCAGCATCATCAACAACAATGATGATTTTTCCGTCTTTAATGTCTTGAATAGCCGATTCAATGCTATCCAGTTTTATCTCTTCTTCAGCCATGTTCTAAAATTGAGCGCAAAGGTACTTAATCGAAACACCTTAAAAAGCCTAACTGTTCAGATAGAGTTGTCCCTTATTTACAATACCTATAGCAAGCCCAGTCATTTCCTTGCCAATCAGAGGAGAATTATTTGAAAGACTCTTGATGTCTTTCTTCTCGTAAATCCATTGGAGAGAAGGCGTGAAAACGGTGATTTCTGCTTCGTTTCCTTCCTTAATCGTTGGTGTGTCAAGATTCAAAACCTTCCGCGGGCCAATGGTGAACCGATTGATGATATCTTCCAATTTCATCTTGCCAGAAAGGGCTTCCAAAGCTGTGGAGAATGCGGTTTCCAATGCAATGATTCCAGCTTCTGCAATACTAAATTCGGAAAATTTAGCTTCAATCTCACATGGTTCGTGATCTGAAATGATGGAATCAATTGTTCCATCTGCAATCCCAGCAATCAATGCTTGGATGTGTTCTGTGCTTCTGAAAGGCGGAACCACTTTGTAGTTTGGTTCAAAGTCAGCAATGGCTTCATCCTTTATAGAAAGGTGATGTGCAGGGGTACTTGCTGTCACTTTTAAACCTTTGGCTTTTGCTGCGCGAATTAGTTCAACTGAACCTTTTGTGGTGATGTGTGAGAAGTGAACGGGGACATCAGAATATTCTGCCAGATAAAGATCACGCGCAACCACAACTTCTTCAGCTAAGGCGGGAATTCCTTTCAGGCCGATGCTCGTATTCATTTCGCCTTCGTGCATTTGTCCGCCAGCAGAGAGTAATTCATCTTGACAGAACGTGTAGAATGCCAGATTCAGGTTCTTACTGTACAGCAATGCTAGATTCTGAAGTTTCGTGTTCTCAATCGTGTGTTTCCCGTTGCTGACAGCAACTGCACCCGAAGTCTGCATATCAAACATTTCGGCTAGCTCTTCGCTTTTCAACCCTTTGGTGATGGCGCCAATCGGAAGTGCGTCCACAACATGATTTTCAGCCTTGTTTAGAAGATAACGAATAGCCGATTTACTATCAACAACTGGGTTGGTCTGTGGCGAAACAGCCACTTTGGTGAACCCACCTTGAGCAGCTGTATTCAAACCAGATTCAATATCTTCTTTGTATTCCTTTCCTGGGTCGCCAAATGTGGCATAAAGATCTACCCAACCCGTTGAAATGTGAAGGTCGTCTCCTTCAAATACGTCATCAACTCCAGTCGGGTCAAGACCTTTTCCAATGGAAGTAAAGGTGCCATCCGTAATGAGAACGTCCATAACCTTTCCGTTGTGTTCAGAAGTTGGGTCGATAATCTTGGCAGCGCGAATGAGTATTTGCATGGCTAGAGAATTCGGATCAAAACAGTTTCAAACAAGAGGCAAATCAGGGCAAGTAAGATGAGCAACCGCCAAAGCTGTTTCCCATCGTGTAATTCTTGCACTGTATTCGCAAGCGATTCGGTGCTTCCTTCAACGATTTTAAGATTGGGAATACCGAGATCTCTCGCAATCTGAGCAAACTCTTCTGTAGCAAGGAAGCTCATGTCGCTTTCGGCACGGTTAAAGTTGAAGCTTAATGGTTGCAACGTATCACCTTTTTCAGATTGCAACAGATAATGTCCGTCTGTTCTAATTTGATCATAAACGAAAATGCCATTTCCTTCTGCTCTTGCAACACGTTCTGGAATAAAAGAACCGTTGTTTTCCGTATTTGAGATTTCTAGCGTCTCTGAGTTTTCCAATCGAGAACTGATTGGAATGAGTTCATCCGAACCAATAATCTCCGAACTGATTCCGTTGGTAACGCTATTCAAAGCGATGTTGTAAAACGCAGGAACAAACAGCGCATGACGATGAAAATTCGTCCAACTATCACGCAGCGGAGCGGAAAGCACATAGCAGTTTCCTTTTTCTTTTCGGTAGGAGGAAAGTAGCGACCCGCCATTTTCCAAGGTTAATAAACGTTCAGAAGAAGAGGTCGTTCTTGTTTCTGCGCTGAAATGTTTGCTCACAGATGGAAGGTCTATTCGGTCTTCCCATTCGGTGAAAACGTTCTTGAAAACTTTGCTTTTCAAATTCAATCCTTCCACCTTCAATTTTGAACTGTCTAATCCAGCAAATTTCTCTGCTCCAATTGCTAGCAGCAGCTCATTCGTTGAATTCAGGTCAGGTTTTTCTGAGGGAATAAAAAGGAGGCTTCCACCTGCGGAAACAAATTTCATCAACTCCTGAATCATTCCTGAAGAGAAATTCGAAACCTCGTTGAGAACGACCAAATCTGTAGTGCTGAGTGCCGAATAATCGAGCGCTCCATCTGAAACTTGAGTTACGGTGAAGTTCGGTTCTGAGTCATAAAGATTGGCAGCCGCATTTGATGCCGATTGGCCATTCACGCTCAGAATACTGATGGCATTGGCCAAATTGAATGACAGATAATAATGGTCGTCATATGTTATTGGGTAATCTTGAATTGAGACTTCGGCCAATTGCAACCCGTTGGCCGCGTTGGTGAAATTCAAAACCACATCTTCGAAGCTTTTGGCTGAAACATTGGTCGTGCCTACCGAACGTTGCACTCCGTTCAAAGTCAATTTAACCGATAGGTTTTCAATGTTTTTTTCGCCTGCGTTTCTGATTCTGACATTTAGATTATCTGGTTGCAGCGATAGACGAGAAGGCGAGTCGAACCAACAACTATCTACATAGATGTTCGATTGAACTTCTGATTGTACAGGAACGATATAAATACTCAATAATGAATCGATTGAAGATTCTTTCGGAGTAGCTGTTTTGGTCTGTAGGTCAGAGATAAAATAAAGAATAGAAGGGGCCATTGCATCGAATATCGAAGAAGCACGCAATACTACATCATCAAAGTTTCTTACCTGCGGAGATGATTGCACCGAGGCCACTTCATTCTTGAATTCTTCAAACGAAAGGTCGCGAAAATGAGCTGCTGAGAAATCGTTCGTTAATAAGTGTAATTCAGCACCATTCGCGTAAGCAGAACCCACTTCAATAGCTTTAGCCTTAGCTTCTTCGAGCAGATTTCCAGTTTCTCCCTCGGCACTCATACTAAATGAGTTATCGATGTAAACCACCACAGAGTTAGAAGTTGCGGTGGCTTTGCTTCCAGTTGGAATCACAGGTCGTGCAAATGCCATCACCAAAAAGATGATGGCTAGGATTCGTGAAAGAAGAATAAGCAGGTTCTTGAGTTTGTTCCTGCTTTTGGTTTCAATCTCAACATCTTTCAGAAAACGAATGTCCGAGAAGTAAACCTTCTTGAATCGTCTGAAATTGAATAGATGGATGATGATCGGAACCGAAATTGCAGCGAGCGCAAACAGGAATTCGGGATAGGCGAAGCTCATTAAAGCGCGAAGTTAGTAATTCGTAAAAGGATAAATGGGAAAATGAAAAACGTGAAGGTCTTATTTCAACGTCTTTCAACATGGTTTGTTTTTCTTTTTTTCGTCATTCTTAAGTAGGGTACTCCATCCTTACGTGATAGATATTCAGTAGTTTTTTCTTGAAAATTGAACGTGCTTCCGTGATGTCGCGGAGCGTGATATTTGCGCTATCAAACTGTCCTTCGTTAAATTGACGGTCAATGATGGAGTCTACCAATTTACCCACGGAATCTGCTGTATATACAGTTAAACTTCTACTTGCTGCTTCTACGCTATCCGCCATCATTAAAACGGCCATTTCTTTGGTGAATGGCTTTGGCCCAGGATAGCTGAAGTGCTTTTTGTCTAACTCACCTTCAGGAAAATTAGAAAGATAAGACCGATAGAAATATTGAACTGTAGAAGTTCCGTGATGGGTTCTAATGAAGTCAATTAGTGGTTCTGGCAGTCCGTTTTTCTTCGCCAATTCAATTCCCTTTATCACATGGTTAATGATGATCTTGGTACTTTCTTCGAACGAAAGATCATCGTGTGGATTGACACCTGTGACCTGATTTTCCACGTAATACATGGGAGCATAAAGCTTTCCAATATCGTGATACAAGGCTCCCGTTCTTACCAAGAGCGCATTGCCGCCAATCTCGTATATGACGGTTTCAGCTAAGCTTGCTACTTGTAGCGAATGTTGGAAAGTTCCAGGAGCCTCGGAAGCCATCTGACGTAGCAATTTGTGGTTAGTGTTATTTAGTTCAAGTAGCGTGACTTCGGAAATGAACCCAAACAGTTTTTCAAACAAAAAGATGAGTGGGTAGGCGAGGAGGGTGAGTCCTACGCTGCCAGCGAACCATGCAAACATACTCAGGTCGATGTTCTTGATATTACCCTCCTGCATGATGGCAATGCTGAAATAGCTTGCGCTGTAGGTCACAAAAACAATTAGCATAGAAACGAATAACTGTGAACGATTCTGCAAACTGAGTAGGGAGAAGATGGCAATGATGCCCGCAATCAATTGCAGAAACATGAACTCGAAGCCATTTGGAGCTTCAAAACCAACAATTATGAGCCCAACGATATGCGCAAATAGTGCAATTCGGCTATCGAAAAAGCTTCTAACAATTACGGGGAGTAGGCAAAACGGAACGAGATACAGATTGATATTCGGAATACTTTGGACCAGACTGGACGTCACAATCATACCAAGAATCAGCATTAATAGAAACGTGACTCGCCAGTTGTTCTGCGCAAGGTCGCTTCGGTATTTAACGAGAAACATGTAGAACATGGTCAGCACAATCGAAACCATGATGAGCTGCCCGAGGAGAATAAGGGAATAACTGCCAGTAGAACCCAGCCGCGATTGATATTCTTTTCGTAATGATTCCAGTACGAGAAATTTCTCGCCATCAACCATATCACCACGGCTGATAACCATCAAACCCAGTGGAATCATACCTCTAGTCGAGGAGAGCGAATTCAATTCCTCATTCAGGTCGCGTTCAGTGGTTTCGGCATCAAACTCCACATTCTGAATGAGGTTCTCTGAAAGGATATTACCGACCAAGTTATCCTGAATCCCTTTAAAATTTTTGAGTTCTTTCTTGATTTGCTCGTACGCTGTTTGAACAGTATAAAACTGATTTAAATTGACCCGCGTGGCTAGATTTCCTTTGACCAGATAGACTAATTGTTCATCTTTTAGATTATCCAGTTCGTTAGTCTTCCTCAGAATTCCTTTAGCGTAAATGGAATTTAAGACTGACTGACCCGCAGAAAGGTTCTGCTCAAGCTTTTTAAGCGACCGTGTTTTACTTGAGTCAGCTTTGAATGCAGCAACAAACTTGGATTCAAATTCACTCTGTGCTTTTTCCTTGGCTAACTCATCCAACTTTAGGTAAGTTTTTGCGTCATCTTCGATTTGCTTGATTTCAGCATCTAACTCATCGGTGGGCTTTTCGATGGCGAAGTTGAATGGAGCCACCAAATCCTCATGGCTCCATGGTCGTCCTTTCTGATACTCATATTTGAACTTGCCCTCCTTTGGCAAGAACATCACAATTAGCAGTCCTGTGATGATGAACAGCACAGCGCGTTGCAGCTTTTCGTGATTGTTGCGTATGTCTGAGAGTAAATTCTTCATTAATCGAGCCACTAAGCTAAGCGAATTATCGTGTTTGAAATAGGTAACCCCAATGTCATTTTCAATGGACGATAAATCACTACTTTCGCACGAAATTGAACTGATTATCTGTTATTGGGTTGTTAGTTATTAAGGTGTGAAACCCGTTGAGTATCGCAATAACATACAAGGTAAAACGCAAGATGAAGGAAGTATATATCGTATCAGCAGTCCGTACTCCATTGGGGAGTTTTAATGGAAACTTATCCTCTGTGGCAGCACCAAAATTGGGCGCAACCGCTATTAAAGGTGCTGTTAGCGCTGCAGGAATTGACCCAAACGAGGTTCAGGAAGTATTTATGGGAAACGTGCTGTCGGCAGGTTTAGGGCAAGCTCCAGCCAGACAGGCAGCCATGTTCGCAGGTCTTCCGAATACAATACCAGCAACCACGGTGAATAAGGTATGCGCATCAGGAATGAAGGCGATTATGCTCGGAGCACAAAGCATTATGCTTGGAGATAACGATGTGGTTGTAGCTGGTGGAATGGAGAATATGAGTGCAGTGCCACATTATTTACCTGGTTCTAGAAGTGGAACCAAGTTTGGCAATATCACTATGTTGGATGGATTGGCCTACGATGGCCTTCGTGATGTATATAATGATTATGCTATGGGAATGGCTGCAGAGTTGTGCGCAACGGATTATAAGATTAGTCGCGAGGATCAGGATGCGTACGCTATTCAGAGCTATAAACGTTCAGCAGCCGCTTGGGAGGCAGGAGCTTTCAAAACTGAAATTGTTCCAGTGGAAGTTCCGCAGAGAAGGGGAGGCGCTTTAGTTGTTGATACGGATGAAGAGTTTACGAACGTGAAAATGGAGAAAATTCCAGATTTGCGCCCAGCCTTTACGAAAGAAGGAACAGTAACAGCGGCAAATGCTTCTACCATGAATGATGGTGCGGCAGCAGTTGTTTTGATGAGCAAAGAAAAAGCGGAAGCATTAGGGATTAAGCCATTGGCAAAAATCACTTCGTTTGCGGATGCTGCTCATGCACCAGAATGGTTCACAACGGCTCCATCTAAAGCATTGCCTAAAGCATTGGATAAAGCAGGATGGACATCGGGAGATGTGGACCTTTTTGAAATTAACGAAGCATTTTCAGTAGTTGCATTGGCAAACAACCAGATTATGAATCTGGATGCAAGCAAAGTAAACGTGAACGGAGGAGCAGTTTCATTGGGTCATCCACTTGGGTGTTCTGGAGCAAGAATCATCGTTACGCTTATTCATGCATTGAATAATAAAGGATTGAAGAAAGGCGCGGCCGGTATCTGTAATGGTGGCGGTGGCGCTAGTGCCCTAACTTTAGAAGTGATTTAAAAAGAAAGGATTTGCGATTATCGAATAACGATTGATGAATGACCTCATAGCCAACTCAATCGCAAATCGTATGTCGCAAATCGTTACTCGTCATTCATTTAAATTTTATCCAAGTGCCAACATACGGCATCTGTAATCTGAGTGTAATCCCGTGTAGGGAAGAGCCTTCCGACAAGAGTCAGATGGTTACGCAACTTCTATTTGGAGAAAGCTTTGAGGTGCTTGCTAAACGCAAACAATGGTGTCAAATCCGAAATGGATTGGACGGCTACGAAAGCTGGATTGATGAAAAACAGTTTGTTGAGATTGACAAGAATGCTTTCGAAGCTCTGAATAAGAAGCTACCTGTTTGTGCGTCTGACCTCGTTCAATTGGTGCAGCACAAACAATCCGGTTCAATGATTCCTGTTTTGGCGGGAAGTTCGCTTCCAAATTATCGCCAAGGACATATTGCTTTTGGCGATGAATCTTATGAGTTTGATGGCGAGATTAATCATCCCGAAACAGACGAGGCACGCAAGCAATTAGTCGAATTTGCAATGGTTTACCGCAATGCACCTTATTTGTGGGGCGGTCGTTCACCATTTGGTATAGATTGTTCAGGTTTGATGCAAGTGTTGTATAAAATGGTTGGTATTCCGTTACAACGGGATGCATATCAACAGGCAGAAGAGGGCTATACGCTGAGTTTTGTAGAGGAATCTGACCTAGGCGATCTTGCTTTCTTCGATAATGACGAAGGACACATTACACATGTAGGAATGATGGTTGGCGAAAACGCCATTATCCATGCAGCTGGTAAGGTTCGAATCGATAAGCTCGATCATCAAGGCATCTTTAATGTGGATACTGGAAAGTACACACACAAATTGCGGTTGATACGTAGGGTTCTCGATTGAAGACCTTAATTAGCAGGTGAAATTCCTTTTCTTTTTATTTCTTTTTCCACTTTGGCTTTTCGCCCAGGAGCCATCCCACTATGTTTTGGGAGCAACGGAGTTAGAAGGCATTGATATTTATGATTTACATCACGCCTCAGACGGAAGCTATCTGCTTGCAACAAGCAATGGGCTGATTGAGTTTGATGGCTATCGCTTTCAGAAAATGGATTGCCGCGATATGCTGATGTCGTCCGTTTTCAACCTTGTGGAGGATAGCGCTGAAAACGTGTTCTGCAACAATCTAAGTGGACAAATATTCAAGTTCAACGAGGGGGAGTTAAAGCTGTTTTTGAACTTGCCAGATAGTCTGGTATCCGCAGATATTACGTTGGAAATTGACGACCATAACCGATTGGTTATTAGTTGCGCGGGTTTGCTAATGGTGGATGAAAAAGGAAAGCTTCAATCGCTTTCGAATTCAGGCTCTTTCGGTCCATTAGAAAAATTGACTGATGGAAGTCTGAGCGCGTATTCCCCGTATCATCAATCCTTCTTTCGATGGAAAAACAATGAACTTCGGGAAGATGATTTCGAATTAATCAACCGTACTGATGAAGTTCCAGCACTGCTGACGTTTAGAGACAGCGTTTATGCTTATTACACCAACACGTGTGAGGTTTTTCGCTTTAAAAACAGAGTTGGTGGTCAAATTTTCAACCCAGCAGCCTTCTTAGGTAAAGAGCAGCTATTCAAGTTGTACCGAACCAGTAACGCACTATGGTTTGCTTCGAGTTCATTAGGTGTGTTGAGGATAAATGCCGAGAAGTGGCCGGATATTGAAGGTTCGCTTATTTTTCCACGAACATTCATTTCCAATGTGATAGAAGATGCTGAACGAAATATACTGCTTGGAACGTTCGGAAAAGGCATAATAGTCGTTCCCAATGAGCGAACCGAGAACCTTGTTCTTGCTGATTTTGACGAGGACGTGATTTCCATTGCGCGTTCGGATGATGGCTCTCTTTATTTCGGTACGCGCTCAGGAAAACTGCTTGAAAAACCTTGTGTTGGAAGTATACGATTGCTGAGAAGTGAGCAGGTAAAGAGTTTAGAGGCTCTTTATTTTTTGGGAAAGGATGAATTGTTGATTGGTGAGGCACGTGGATTATTTCTTAATCTGAAATCGGGAAAAGAAACAGCTTTAAATATTGGTTCCATCAAAGATTTGGAACGTATTTCGGACGATGAGTTTCTGATTGCATCAAGCGGTGGCGCTTATTTGCTCAATTCAGCTCAGCAAACGGCTGAAAAGATTGCTGGGTTGCAACTCAGGCATTACTGCATTGGTTATGATTTCCGAACAAACTCCATCTATTCTGGCACTTCTAAAGGATTGATGATTCGGGATGCCGCTGGAAACGTGAGAACCGTGAAGCTGCGCGAAAAAGACGTGATTGTTCGGGATTTTCTGTCGCATCATGGAATGGTTTATGCCGCCACATCCGAAAGTGGCCTGCTTGTTTTTGAGAACGATTCGTTGATTTCGGAATGGAATACAGCTAACGGAGTGGCCGCAAATCAACTTACCCAATTGGCCGTTTATAATGAGCTTTTGGTGGTTGTCTCTCTCAACGGAATACAGCTGCTTGATGCTGATGGAAAAATCGTCCGCACTATCAATCAGGCAGATGGCCTGAACGCGTTAAAGATTCTCGACCTAGAAGTAAAGGACGATGAGCTTTGGTTGGTTCATTCGGCTGGTGTTCAAAAGATAATGCTGAACAACTTTGTTCCAACCTCATTTCAACCAATCATCAAATTGAAACGAGTATTGGTAAATGATAGCCTTTCGCCATCGCGAGAAAAGCGCAGTTTCAATCATGACCAACAAAAATTCACATTTGAGCTCAGCACCAATAGCCTTCGTTATCGAAATGAGATAAGCTATATGTATCGGTTAGAAGGTGCGGAAAGTGAATGGCGCACTGTAGGTTTTACCGATAATGTAATTGAGTATCGCTCGTTAGCTGCAGGAACATATATGTTTAAAGCAAAAGCCATTTGTAGGGGAATTGAGAGCGAAGAAATCACGTACAATTTCACCATTGCAACTCCATTTTACATGGCGTGGCGGTTCTATCTGCTGGTATTGGTCGGAGTTGTGATGCTTCTGGTTTTCTGGTTCAGAAGAAGGTTGAAACGGCAGGAGATTCTTGCGCAACAGCAGAACGAGCTTAACGCTTCCAAACTCACCGCTATTCAATCTCAGATGAATCCGCATTTTATCTTCAATGCGCTTAATTCTATCCAAAGTTTGGTACTAAAGGGAGATATAGATAATTCGTACACCTACATCACCAAATTTGCCAACTTGGTAAGGCGAACGCTCAACTATTCAGACAAGGAGTTCATTGATTTTAGCGAGGAGATCAAACTCATTGAGTTGTACCTCACGTTAGAACAACTTCGTTTTAAGGAAGATTTTGCGTTTGAAATAAACACGAATGATGTAGATGATGTGATGATTCCGCCCATGCTTATTCAGCCATTTATTGAGAATGCGTTAGTACATGGTTTACTTCACCGAAGTGGATCCAAGCGTATTAAACTCGATTTTGAGTTGGACGATGTGCTCATTTGCACGATCACGGATAATGGGGTAGGAAGAGCCAAAGCAAAGGCCATCAAGGAACGGCAGCGCTCGGAGCATGAATCCTTTTCGGGGAATGCCATCCGAACTCGTTTTGAAATATTGCAACGTTACCATAAAGGCTCACTTGGGTTTGATTACGAAGATTTGACGGAAAATGGCGAGCCTGCGGGAACACGTGTTAAGCTTCGAATTCCTGTGAAACGGAAGTTCTGAGGCTTGCAATTTGCCACGTTTGTCACCCTGACGAAGGAAGGGTCTCACGAAGCACTAATTGCAATGGTTGATGCTTTTATTTCATTGCAAACGAGACTCCTCTTTCCTCGGAGTGACAGCAATTTGAAAATCCATTCATAAACAATTCTGTTCGTTCATGAAACGGAACGGGCCTTAACTTCATAACTGATTACATTCGCTTAAATGAGCCAGCAAATCACAGCCATAATTGTGGATGATGAAGAAAGCGCCCGAAGCATTCTTCGCAGTTTGCTGGAGCGCTTTTGTCCGCAAGTGAAAGTGCTTGGCAGTTACTCCAATGTGGAGTCTGCCGTACATAGCATCAATTCGCTCAAACCTAAATTGGTCTTTCTAGATATTGAAATGCCAAACTACTCAGGCTTCGAGATTGTCAATTTCTTTGAGGAAGTCAATTTCGAGATGGTATTCATTACTGCTTACGATAAATATGCCATACGAGCGTTTGAAGTTTCGGCCGTTGATTACCTACTAAAACCCATCGATATTGACCGCTTGAAAGAGGCGGTAGAACGTGTGGAAAAGCGGGTGGGACAAACACTTAGCCTTGATAAGCAACTGCTTACTGAAAGTCTTCAAAGCAAGAAAGGCAATCGAATTTCTCTTTCTATCAAAGGATACCAGACCATTCTAGAAGTGGCAAATATCGTGGCAATTGAGGCCAACGAATCGTACGCCCATCTGCACATGGCCGATGGAAACGTGCACCTAATAAGCAAGAACCTCAAGCATTTCGAAATGCTACTGGCAGAAAACCCTCGTTTCTTCCGCACCCACAAGTCGTGGATCATCAACTTGGACAGCATGGAGAAATACCAACGAAGCTCAGGCGACATCATCCTCAACGGTGGGCTTATTGCCAAGCTTTCCAAGTATCGCAAAGAGGAGTTTGAGAGTGTGTTGAAGTAGTCGATAGTCCACAGACCGCAGACCATGGACTATGGTCTATCGACCATTCCTGAACCCAATTGTCCGTTCCTAAACGATAATTGACCGCGCCATCTTGGAGAGATACGTTTGCGGCTCATCAAACATCTATCTACATGAAAAAGATTTTACTCTCGGTGGTATTTGCCACCATTTCAATTATGCAGGGATTTTCGCAGTGCGGAACCCCCGTAAATTCAATCAGTGAAGATTTCAATGGTACTTTTCCCGCCTGTTGGTACACGAGTACTGTGTCTCATGTCTCACAATTCCTGTCTTTTAATACTGGATTTGCTAACGATGAATGGATAGTTCTTCCGTTGGTTGACAATGCCAATGGAGTTCTTGAGTTTGATGCACTTAATGCCACTAATGGTCAAGCTGGCCCAGGTAACTTTCAGTTTGGGGTAACTTCTGTATCTGGACCAACTTCTATGGCCAACTTTGAGTTGGTTGAGGCCTTGGACATATACTATGCTAGTTCCGGTGGGTCACTTATTTACACCCATCATGTAATTGACTTTTCTGGTTATACAGGAACAGGACAGTACATCGTGATGTGGATGAGTGGAGCGGTTAGCCGCGAAATGCGCATCGACAACATAACGTATCAAAGTGCTTGTTTCAGCCAGTCTGTAACAGCTTTAGCGCAAGATATCACCGTTCAATTGAATGAATATGGTAATGCTAACGTCAATCCGGGCGTTGTAGACAATGGTTCTACTTCTGATTGTGGAATACCTTTGCTTTCCCTGTCTCAAACGCAATTCGATTGTAGCGATGCAGGAGTCAATCAAGTTATGTTTACTGCTGATGATGGCTCGGGACATATCGAATCAATCCCCGTAAACATCACCGTTGTTCCTCTTATTGATGATGAAACAGTATCAGCCGCAGAAACTAACCTATGTACCAACGGCTCAACCACCATCACCACAGGAAGTTCCAATACTGGTATCTCTTACTATTTAAGGAATGATGCCGACAACTCGATTGTGGCTGGCCCGCTTTCAGGAACAGGTAATCCAGTAACGTTCAATACGGGTACAGTTTCATCCAATACTACATTCAATGTCTATGCAGATATTCCAACACCAACGCCATCGTATGCGGTTGATTTAGATGGTGTGAATGATTACATCACTGCTCCCATCAGTCCAACCTTCAATTACGAGCAAGGATTCACGTTTGAAGCAAGATTGAAATTAGCTACTGGCGGTTCTCGTGCCATCTTTTCAGCAGGCACCGCCAACACCAGCGACATCGAAATTTATGTTCAAGGCGGAAACAACCGAATGACCGTTGTGTATAATCGCGCCAGCCCAGGCTATGCCATTTCTGCTAAGGAATACAGCCTTGGGCCAGTAAACACATGGTTTCATTTGGCAGTTACCTATGATGGAACCAACACCAGACTTTATTATGACGGGGTTGAGCAATTTCCATTGTCTAATGGTTCGGGTGCACTATTGCACAAGACATCGGGTGCGCAGTTCGATTTCGGTTTTATGCGAAGCGAAATTGGAAACGCTTGGGGCTTTGTCACACACCAAGGTTCATTTGATGAGATTCGACTTTGGAATGATGCACGGACTTTAGGAGAGATTCAAAGTTTGATGAATGAGTGTTCTGATGGTTCGGGTGCAGGTCTTGTTGCACTTTATCCATTAAATGATGGACCAGGGCTTGTTGCGGCCGATGTGGTTGGAGGAAACAACGGTACCTTGGTAAATATGGATGCGAATACAGACTGGGTTGCATCTCCATTTCCTTGCGGCTCTTCAGCAAGCGCATCATCAGCAGTTGACCTTGATGGCTCAAACGATTACATCAACGCAGCCGTACCTTCCTATTTCGATTATTCAGAAGGTTTCACTTTTGAAGCCAGATTGAAAGCCAATGCTGGCGGTTCACGAGCCATATTTTCGGCTGGCACTACCAGTACGAGCGATATTGAGGTCTATGTTCAAGGAACAACAAACAAGCTGGTAGTTGTATATAATCGTAACAGTCCAGGTTATGTGCTTGCTGCCAAAGAATATGCTGCCACACCTTTCAACACATGGTTCCACTTGGCAGTCACTTATGATGGCACTTCAACCAAAGTCTATTACAATGGCGTGGAGCAGAACGCTGTAGGAACAACCGTAGGCTCTGCTTTGCACAAGACAGCAGGTACCCAGTTCGATTTCGGTTTCATGCGAATTACTGGTATCGGCTTTATCACGCATTTAGGAGCGTTTGATGAGATTCGACTTTGGAATGATGCACGTACAGCTGCCGAGATTCTCGCCTCAAAGGACATTTGTTCTGACGGAACAGGAGACGGCCTCATCGCTGTATATCCTTTTAATGAAGGAAGTGGCACCATTGCGAATGACATAGTTGGTGGAAACCACGGTACACTAACCAACATGGATGCTGCGTCTGATTGGATTGCAGGCCCATTTGCGTGCAGCGTTGCTTCCAGTCCAACCTGCGTCCTGGAAATGACACAGACCGTAACTGTTACTGTAGGAGATGCACTTGCACCAGTTGCTGATGCCGTCAACCTTCCAACAATTAATGCCCAATGCGAAGTAACCTCGCTTTCGACTCCAACAGCAACAGATGCATGCGCTGGAAGTGTTACTGGAACAACTAATGTTTCTCTTCCTATCTCAACAAATCAAACTATCACCTGGACGTACACGGATGGAACAAATTCGGTGACACAAAATCAGCAAGTGGTAATTGCCGATACGGAAGATCCCATTGCCGATGAAGTAAGTCTTCCAACGTTGACCGCATACTGTCAGGTTGATGCACCAGCCGCACCAACCGCAACAGATAATTGCTCTGGCTCACTTACGGCAACCACAGATGCTACCTTTCCAATGTTAACAGACGGAGTTATTACTTGGATATGGATTGATGCAGGTGCAAACGAGGTGACACAGACACAAGATGTAGTGATTACCCCGATTGATGCAACAACTGCTGTAAACGGAGGAACCATCTCGTCAAATCAGATAGGAGCTGTGTATCATTGGTTCGATTGCGATAACCCACTCTTTCCACTAGATAATGATGACGATGGAGATTTCGTTCCAACCTTCTCAGGCAACTTTGCTGTTGAAGTAACTATAAACGGTTGTACCGAGACCTCTGATTGTGTGAACATGATGGTGACAGGAATAAACGAGAACGGAGCAGTTCAGTTGAACATCTTCCCAGTACCAGCTACAGAGCAGTTGACTGTGGTTTGCAGTCAAACAGTTGAGTTGCTCAACGTTTACGCAGCAAGCGGACAGTTGGTGTCTTCATACTCACAAAACACAAAAACGATTGATGTTTCTGGTTTGTCTAATGGCATGTATCTACTTATGGTTCAAACCAAAAGTGGCATGGTACAAACACGATTTGTAAAGGAATAAAAGACGCATCAAATGATGAACTAAGGTCGTTGGGCGAAAGTTTGGCGGCCTTTTTTCGTTTGATGCCGACATTCTCCAAAATATCATCTTACAAATCTTCGATTTCCCGAATAAATGAAGCTGAGTTCCGAATAGAAATTATCCTATTTTTGCGCTTCGAAAAATTAGTACATGGCTAAGAAGAAAATTGAAGCTGAAAAAGACGAAGTAATCGTTGACGTTGAGGAAGTTTACTCGAAGACTGAGGACTTTATTAATGAAAATCAGAACCTAATCGTTGGAGTTGTTGGCGGAATTATCGCGGTAGTTGTGGCGTTTTACGCCTACAATCGTGTGTATTTAGAGCCTTTGGAAGAAGAAGCGCACGGACAGATGTTCATGGCTGAACAGTACTTCCAAAAAGACAGTTTTGATTTGGCCTTAAACGGTGATGGAAACTACCTAGGGTTCCTAGATGTTTCTGATAAATACGGTAGTACTTCTGCCGGAAACTTGGCTCATTATTACGCTGGAATCAGCTATTTAAGAAAAGGTGCTTTTGAAGAGGCAATCGAGGAGCTGGGCGATTATGACGGTTCAGGCGAAATATTAGGATCAGTTGCTTTGGGTGCTATTGGCGATGCGTATATGGAATTGGATAATGTGGATCAAGCGTTAAATTATTATGAGAAAGCAGTGTCTGCTGGAGATAATGATTTTACGTCTCCAGTTTATCTTCAGAAAGCAGGGTTTGCATCAGAAAAAGCAGGGAACCTCGATAAGGCTATAGATTACTACACGCAAGTGAAGGAAAAATATCCAACAACGAACGAAGGTAGAAATGCTGAGAAATACATCGCTCGTGCGGAAGCAAATCTGAACTAAGTTTGGCCTCTGCTCTCAAAAATCTTTCTACTTACAATGCCGAAACGGTTCCTTCCGCTAAAGGAATGCGATTCGCAGTTGTTGTAAGTGAATGGAACACAGAAATTACTGAGGCTCTTTACAAAGGTGCTAAAGAGACATTCTTGAAATTCGGAGCTTCTGAATCTGATATAGTAAGAAGAAATGTTCCCGGCAGCTTTGAACTAACGCTTTGTGCTCAGTTAATGGCTGAACGTAAAGAATTTGATGCCGTTATCTGCATCGGAGTTGTTATTCAAGGTGAAACAAAACATTTCGATTTTATTTGTGATGCAGTTGCTAAAGGCATCACAGATCTTAATGTCAAATACAATCTTCCTGTAATTTTTGGTGTACTTACTCCAAATACAATGCAACAAGCGTTGGATAGGGCAGGAGGTGTTCATGGAAACAAGGGAGACGAGGCAGCAATTACTGCCATTAAGATGGCCGCGTTGAAAAAAGAACTCGAAAGCTAATTTCACCTCATGTCTTTAGGCCGCGTTATTTTCTGCATTATTTTTCCTCCATTTGCCGTTTACGACAAAGGTTGCGGCTCAATTCTAATCACGTTTATTCTAACCTGTTTGGGTTGGGTTCCAGGAATTATTGCCGCTCTGGTAATCAACAACAATAACTCTGCAAGCTAAATCTGAATTAAAGCCGTTAGCAAAAGCCTAAGATTGACAAACCGATGATGTTTACACCTCTTAATCGGCTTAATTAAATCAATAAAGTACTCTCAACTTAATTGTGTGATTAATTTGTTTGAGTTCGTCCACAACATCTGAGTTGTATTCTTTATCAATATCCGTAATCAGGTAGCCGATGTTCTGATTGGTTTTGAGGTGCTGACCAACAACATTGATGTCGAATTTCGAAAAAATATTGTTTATCCGTGCCATAATTCCTGGGATATTCTGATGAACGTGCAGTAAACGATGTGCTCCCTTCACCTTTGGAATACGAATATTCGGAAGGTTAACGCTGGCAAAACTATCCCCAGTGTTCACATAATTAACAAGTGCTTCAGGAACGTAAGCGGCAATGTTTTTCTGCGCTTCAATCGTGCTTCCACCAATATGTGGTGTTAGAATCACGTTTTCCATTCCCATCAAAGGCGATTCAAACGGTTCATCATTTGATTTCGGTTCTTTCGGAAAAACATCAACAGCAGCACCACCAATTTTACCAGACTCCAAGGCAGCTTTTAGAGCGAATAAATCAACCACTTTTCCTCTAGCAAGATTGATGAAGATTGCTCCATCTTTCATCCAGCCCAATTCCTTTTTTCCAATTATTCCTTCATTATCAGGATGGCCATCAACATGAAAAGTGACCACATCCGACTTACGCATTAACTCCTTCAAGGAATTCAACTTTTGGGCATTTCCAAGTGCAAGTTTTTCCTCCTTATCGTAGTATAGCACCTGCATTCCCAGTCCTTCTGCAAGCACACTTAATTGCGAGCCAATGTTGCCGTAGCCAACAATCCCTAGCTTCTTCCCTCGAATCTCCACACTTCCTTTGGCCGATTTGTTCCATTCGCCACGGTGCATAGCCATGCTTTTCTGGAGCGTGCCGCGCATGAGCATGATAATTTCGCCAATCACCATTTCAACCACACTTCTTGTGTTACTAAATGGAGCGTTAAAAACCGAAATGCCTCTGTTCATGCACGCATCAAGGTCAATCTGATTGGTTCCAATACAGAAAGCACCAATAGCCAATAACCTATCGGCTGCATCTACAACCTTAGATGTAATCTGAGTTTTGGATCTTATACCAAGAATATGCTGCCCTTTTACTGCTTTGCAGAGTTCATCTTCGCTCAAACTTCCTGCAATCAAATCCACTTGATAACCTTCCTTTTTCAAATGCGCAACCGCATCTTCATGAATACCTTCCAAAAGCAAGACTTTAATCCTGTTTTTTGGATATGAAATTGACATGGGAAGATTCTCCTTGTAGAGATACTCGTCTAGACTTGGAGCAACATGATCGGCTTTCTCCAAGATGTTTTCTCTACTTATGTTTTCTGTGAAAGCATAAAACTTGTCTGCAATTCCTGCTGCGCGTGTCTGATAATCTGAAAAACCATCACCAATCATGTGAATCTCTCCAGGAAGATTCATTTTCTTCAACTGATCAATCTTACCATCAGGTTTTGAAAGGTCGTTGTCACGATCAAACCCGGTAATTTTCCCGCCTTTAGCAAAGGTGAAGGTGTTGGCAAAAATTCGTTCTGAGGGAATATTGTATTTGGCCATAATGGGATCGATGAACTCCTTGAAGCCACAGGAAACGATGTAAATATCATCGGCATATTTCTTGAAGAATTCTTTATTCCGAGAAATAGAAGGCGATATTTTCCTGCTTAGTTTGCGAATCAAGGGGTCCAAATGATCCTTGTGCGCGTTCAGAATTTTCAGTCGCTTTTCCAATGATTCCGTAAAAGTGATATCGCCATCAACACCTTGATCGGTAATCTTCCCAATCTGTGCAATTTTCTCCTTGCGTTTTGGGTCTCCTTTCAGCGAAACCTCGGCTAATTCTTCAAACGCTTCAACCTGGGTCAGTGTGCTATCAAAATCAAAAACAAAGGTTCTTTTCTTTTCCTCAATCATGGTAAATCAATACTTAACGTAAAATGGAATGGATTTAGAAACGCCCGAAAAATTATCCCAAGCGGTGTAGTAAACATGATATTCTCCTTGGCTCCAAGTGCTATCAACCTGCCAAAAATTTTGGCCAGAATCGAAGGATACCTCGTTATTCTGAATCACTGGAAATTCGAATGTATATAGCGTATCTGAACCGTTTACTGTACCGATGTAAATGGTTGCGTAGATTAAAGATTGAGTGTCTGTAATTACTCCATTGGGACTAAATCCATCTCCAAAAACTAGTGTGTCTTGACTTGGCCCACCGGCATTAATAACGGGTGGTTCTGAATCAAAGCTGTTCTTTATCTGAAACCTAACAGTATCTCGAATTGATTCGTTTCCCTCAATATCTACAGTAGAAAGAGTCAGCTCATAATGCCCGTTAAAAGTAGAGTCGTCTAATTCAATCAGTTGGTCTAAGTAGAAGGTCTCAGCCTTATCAGGAACTCCATGAATGTATATAGTGGATAACGTAGAGTCAGCTCCAACATCATTTAGGGAATCGATTCCGTTAATGGTTATCTTATACTGAATAAGACCAGTGTTGTCGGTTAATGTGGCAATCAATCTGAGATTAGAATCTGTGTCAATAATTCCTCCTTCTAATGGAGATTCAATTATTGCTTCTGGGTTTTCGTTATCATCAATTTCACGGCATCCGAAGCTGAGAAAGCAAAAAAGCAGGAGTTGAAGCGCTTGTTTCATGAGCAATCGAAGTTAATCTCAGTAAAGGACATCAGCCAATGATTTTGAAAAAAATGTTCAAGCATTAATGTTAATACAATTGAAGTGCAGATTAGGGTTGAGATTTATGTAACGAAAATGAAGAAACGTAGTATAAACCACACAATCAAGGTTTATAGTTGATGATGCGAAAACTGCTTTTTGCGATTACTGTTGGGATTTTAGGGGTGTCTGATGCGTTTGCTCAGGATGCCACTTTTACGCAGTTCTACGCGAATAGAACTTATATCAATCCCGCTTACGCTGGCGCTGATTTAGGCTTAAGATTCAACTTTAATTATCGAAATCTGTGGACTGCAGTTCCAGGCGATTTCTCCACGTTTTCTGGCGGTGTAGATATTGGAGATCCAAATATTTTTGGAGGAATAGGCTTCTTAGCAAATGTTAGCAACGAGGGAGAAGGTCAACTTCAAACTCAGCGGTATAGCATTATGTATTCGTACCGCTTAATTATTCTACCTCGGCAGTTTGACCTACATTTTGGGCTAGATGCCGCTTACATGAGTAAGGAAATTAAGGATTGGGATGCATTTATCTTCTCGGATCAGTTGCACCCGGTATTCGGACATACCGGTAATCCAAGTAACGCTGAACGACCGGACAAATTGAAGGTCGAAATGCCAGATTTTAATGCTGGAATACTCGCACGATTCAATATTAGTACTGGAGGCGGGAGTAGAATTAAAGGCAAAAAAACAATTGCAAACACGTTAGGATTTGCTGCTCATCACATTACGCAACCAAACGAATCTTTACTGGGACGAACCGAAAAATTACCAATGAGGCTTTTAGCGCACTATACAATGGCCATTTCCCTTTCCAAAGCGCGAAGTAAAAATCCACTCTACCTGTCACCGAACATCATGTATGAACATCAGCGTACGCTTTCTACGCTTAACGTAGGAATGTATGCGTTGCGAGCTCCAGTTATGATTGGGCTTTGGTATCGTAATGAGTTCAAATTTGAAACGAATGATACAGATGCCATCATGTTTAATGTTGGAATGAGAGGAGCGAGTCGTGATAAGTCATTTATGTATCAGATTGGTTATAGCTACGACCTTACGCTGTCCAAGCTTGCTGGTTCAACCTCTGGTAGTCACGAGGTTGCGCTGATTATTGAATTCACTCGTGCCGGCTTTGGAAAGAAATCTAGACACGCCAAGAAACGTGCTCGAAACTGCTACAACTGGCAAGGACCTAAAAGCACACCTAAAATCTTCTAAAAATTAGTTTTTCAATCCTTGGTTGATTCCAGCCGAAACTTCGGTGGTGTTTTAATAGAAGAATTAATCTAACCTCAGAGCTGTGAATTCGGTGGTAAACGGGTTAGTTGCCGAGTAAATTTCCTCAAGTAGATTCTTGCTCACTTCCGAATGGAATTCCAACAAATTGTCGTGGCGCTCTTGCAAATATCCGTTCGGGAATAGTTTCTTATGAATCTTATTAATTCGATTTACAGAAACCTCATTATTCTTTTTCACGGAACGAGAAAAGCGACTTTCCCATTGTTTAATTAGTTTGGTGGTTCTTGATTCCTCTGCTTCAATTGAAGAATTAATGGAGGGGTCAATATCTCCAGCTTTTTGTTTTAGCTGTACATATAGTTGTTCCAGTAGCTTTATTTCATCATTAACCGACACATCCGTATCCGATTCTTCTAGTACGTGGGATTTGATAAGGTCATCAACAGAATGGAATAAATCTTCAGGTAAAACTTTCAAATCTTCCATTTTCTTGGAAGTACCTCCATCAATTAGTAAGAAATGATTTCTGAGAGAAAGCATTGGGAAGCTGATTCCCATTTCATTGAAATAGGCCTTGTACTGAAGCCAGTAAGACAATTCACCAGCCCCACCAACATAAGTCAGATTTGGAAGAATGAATTCTTGAAATAATGGCCGCAGAACAACATTTGGACTGAACCTTTCAGGGTGATTCTCTAATTCGGCAAGTAATTCTTCTTCTGAAAAGCGGATGTCAGTTTGAAAAACTTTAAAACCAGTTTCCGTAGCAACAATTCGATTTCTAATTCCATCAATTAGGTAGAAACAGTTTATCTGCCGTGGATTTACCTGTGCGTTATATCCAGCAGCTTCTAAATCCTTGCTCGTTTTGCGAACCAAATCGTAGGGCTGCTTTTGAATGATGTCTTTTTTGAAGTAGTCAGAAAAGGACCTTTTTAGTTGGGAATTATCACTATCGATAATGACTAGACCATAATCCTTAAAAAGCTCATTTGCAAAATACCGAGTAGCGGAAGTGAGGTTTCCGTGCTTGGTATAGGCAGTACGAAACATAGATACCGTTTCTAATGCCTTATCACTGTTTGAGAAAACATGCTCTAATTGAGAACAAAAGTCAGCAAGGCTTTCTGGGTTCATTCGGCCCGTGGCACCCGTTTGCTCCGTTTCCCAAACGTACTTCTTCCCAAAAAGATTGAACTGACCAACTTCCTCAATGTCGTGGTCTTCAGAATTCATCCAATAAATTGGAACAAACTGGTTTTCTGGATATGCTATACGAAGCTCTTCAGCAAGTTTAATCGTATGTAAAATCTTATAAACGAAGTATAACGGCCCGGTGAAAATATTGAGCTGATGGCCTGTTGTAACGGTAAATGTGTTCTTGTTTCTAAGCGATTCTATATTGTCAAGAACTGAGCCTTTTGAACCCCCAATAGATTGGTATTGAGTAAGGAGCGAGTCAGTCAGCAATTCCCGATTCACAGGAAATTCAGAACGATTTGCAATCTGCTGCTTGTAATTCCCTAAAGTATGCTGAAGCGAGTAAAATCCATTGAGCTTAGGTTCTGACTTTATGTAATCAAGAATGAGTCTATTGAATCGGCCAGTATGCTCCAATGAGATTCTGGTGAAGCTCATGCTCAGACTACTTTGCCAATAAGGTCGAAGTGCTCAGCACCAGTAATCTCCACATCAGCAAAATCACCAATTCTCAAATAGCTGTCTTTGGCAGGAATAAGTACTTCATTATCAACTTCAGGAGAATCATATTCTGTTCTTCCAACAAATTGGTCGCCTTCAACTCGGTCAACTAAAACCTTGAGTGTTTTGCCTACCAATTCTTGATTCTTTTCCATGGAAATTTCTTGTTGAACTTCCATTACAACTTCGGCTCGTCTTTGTTTTTCTTCCTCGGGAACATCATCTTCAAGAACATAAGCATGCGTGTTCTCTTCGTGAGAATAGGTGAACACACCCAAGCGCTCAAATCGCATTTCCTTTACCCAGTCAACCAGAATATTGAAATCCTCCTCCGTTTCTCCAGGGTAACCAACAATCAAAGTTGTTCTTAAAGCAACACCAGGAACGCGTTCCTTGATAAGGTTAAGCAACTTATCGGTCTTTGCCTTGGTTGTACCTCTACGCATAGATTTAAGCACGTTATCAGCAATATGCTGAAGCGGCATGTCTAGGTAATTACAGATTTTCGGCTCTTTGGCCATTACATCCAACACATCTTCTGGGAAACCAGCGGGAAACGCATAATGCAATCTTATCCAATCAATTCCTTCAACCTTGCAAAGCTCTGAGAGTAAATCTGCTAGGCGTCTTTTACCGTAAATGTCTAGACCGTAATAAGTTGAGTCCTGAGCGATTACCATCAACTCTTTCACGCCTTTGGCGGCTAATTTCTTCGCAGATTCAACCAATTCTTCAATTGGCGTTGATTTGTGCTTTCCACGCATCAACGGAATAGCACAGAACGAACAAGGCCTGTCACATCCTTCAGAAATCTTGAAATACGCGTAATGCGAAGGAGTGGTTAATAGACGCTCACCAACTAATTCGTGCTTATAATCAGCACCAAGAACCTTTAAAAGCTTTGGTAAATCGCGTGTTCCAAAGTATTGGTCTACGTTGGTGATTTCCTTTTCTAGATCTGGCTTGTACCGCTCAGATAAGCATCCTGTAACGAACACTTTTTCCACCAAACCATCTTCTTTTGCTTTTGCAAAACGTAGAATGGTGTCAATGCTTTCCTGCTTGGCATTATCGATAAAACCACAGGTGTTAATGACCACAATATTGGCTTCATCATTTTTGGATTCGTGCTCCGCTTCGATATCATTGGCCTGTAACTGGCGCATCAAAACCTCGCTATCGTAGATGTTCTTCGAACAACCCAATGTAATTACGTTGATCTTGTTCTTTTTGAGTGTTCTTACTTTCAAAGCTTATTTGTTTGGGAAAAGTGAATCAACAAACGCTTCGCGATTGAATACTTGAAGGTCTTCAATTCCTTCTCCAACACCAATATATTTTACTGGAATCTTGAATTGATCAGAAATACCAATCACAACTCCACCTTTAGCAGTTCCATCCAGCTTAGTAAGTGCAAGCGCATTTACTTCAGTAGCTTTTACAAATTGCTTGGCTTGCTCAATTGCATTTTGACCAGTAGAAGCATCTAACACCAACAGAATTTCGTGCGGAGCACCAGGAACAACCTTGTCCATCACTCTACGGATTTTGGTCAACTCATTCATCAAATTGACCTTGTTGTGTAGTCGCCCTGCGGTATCAATAATCGCAACATCAGCATTCTTCGCAACAGCAGATTCTAATGTGTCAAATGCTACGGATGCGGGGTCTGCGTTCATTCCCTGATTAACAACAGGAACGCCAACACGTTCACCCCAAATAATCAATTGATCAACAGCAGCTGCTCTAAACGTATCTGCTGCTCCAAGAACCACGTTCTTTCCAGAAGTTTTAAGTTGATGTGCCAGTTTTCCAATTGTGGTGGTTTTTCCAACGCCATTCACGCCAACAACCATAATCACATACGGCTTGGTGTCTTCAGGAATAGGTAATCCATCAATATCCTCGCTATTATTTTCTTTCAGAAGAGCAACGATCTCTTCCCGAAGCATTTTATTCAACTGATCTGTTCCAATATACTTGTCGGCAGAAACACGCGCTTCAATACGCTTAATGATTTTTAATGTAGTATCAACACCAACATCCGAAGTAACCAGTACCTCTTCAAGGTTGTCTAATACTTCATCGTCAATCTTCGACTTACCGATTACCGCCTTAGTTAACTTCGAAAAAACACCTTCACGTGTTTTCTCCAAGCCTTCGTCAAGCTTTTCCTTTTTCTCCTTCGAAAAGAATCCGAATAATCCCATTGTCTGAAAATAAAAAAGCTTCTCCCTGAGAACAGAGAGAAGCCTTCGTTATAACGTAATGTGTTATTAGCTATGCTTCGCAAAAAAGTCCTTAACGTGGTCGTTATGAACTACTTCTTGTTTGAAAGCATATTCGCCAGACTTCTCAGATTTCACCATTTTAATCACTTTGGTGAACTCACGTCCTGCTCCTGTCTTAAGTGTTGCAACCGTCTTCTTAGCCATGTCTCAGTTATTTAATCTCCTTATGAACCGTCATCTTTTTCAAGATTGAATTATACTTTTTCAATTCAATACGGTCAGGCGTATTTTTTCTGTTCTTGGTAGTAATATACCTAGAAGTTCCAGGTCGTCCACTCTCCTTGTGCTCAGTGCACTCAAGAATAACCTGAATTCTATCTCCTCTTTTTGCCATTTCTTTATCTCAAAAATTTCGGAGTGCAAACGTATGTTTTATTAATCATATATCAAACACAAATCGGTCTACATTTTTTCGGACGTTACCCAGCAGCTTACTTGGTGGAACGAAGTTGAAACCTAGCAGGGCTGGGTCGGGCAGTCCGCTGTATCTTTTCTTCCCCTGCCTTGAGGCCCTCGAAGGGTCAGAAAAGGATGCCGCTTCCATCCGAGCTATGTCGAAGGGCCTATTGCTAGCTACATCGGTAGCCATCCAAACTGTATCCTAACAAGAAAGCTTTGGTTTCCATTCGCTTTTTTCCCGCCATTTGAAGTTCAAAAATTTCAAGCCAACCATCAGCACATTTAACAAACATGCATTGGTTCTCAACCTGAATCGTTCCGCTTTCTCCTTTTTCCCTTTTTTTCGTTTTTCTTGCTTTAAAAACCTTCAACCCTATATTTTCATCACCAGAAACAAGCGTAGTGAAAGCAGTTGGGTACGGAGAAAGTCCTCTAATATGATTGAAGACATCATTGGCTGGTTTGTTCCAATCAATCTCACAGGTTTTCTTGAAAATCTTTGGTGCTTCTTGTAACTCGCCAACAATTTTGTTTTGTGGAGTAGAGGGAGCATTTCCACTTTCAATAGCTTCCATTGTTTTCACAACTAACCCCGCTCCAACGTTCATCAACTTATCGTGCAATTCACCAGCGGTTTCATTCTCAGCTATGTCAACTTTCTCTTGAAAGATGATGTCGCCTGTGTCGATTTTATGTTGAAGAAAAAAGGTAGTCACGCCCGATTCCTGCTCGCCATTGATAACCGCCCAATTTATTGGTGCGGCACCACGGTATTGGGGTAGGAGTGAAGCGTGCAAATTAAACGTGCCTTTTTCGGGCATATTCCAAACCACTTCGGGTAGCATTCTAAATGCAACTACTACTTGCAGTGTAGTTTTCAGTTCTCTCAATTCACTCAGGAACTCTTCTGATTTAAGATTAGTTGGTTGAAGCACTTTCAATTCGTTCTCCACTGCAAATTGCTTTACGGCCGATGGCTGCATTTTCATTCCTCGCCCGGCTTTTCTGTCTGGTGCGGTTATTACCCCAACCACGTTTGCATCTGCATCAAGCAACGCTTTTAACGTTGCTACTGCAAAATCGGGCGTGCCCATAAAAACGATTCTTTCTTTACTCATTTCTTGATTCTATCAATTGGTTCGCCAAGACCTTCAAGGTTTCTGAAACCTTGAAGGTCTCAAGTGCCAAGTAATGATTTTCTTTGGGAAAACCTCGGGGCATTCTGTGTTTCTGTGGCTAAGAAATTTTTTCTCAAACCTCATTCATGCACCTTGGCGTTTTTCCATTTTCCGGTCCAAAGATAAAGGGCAGAAAACAGTCCCATAAATGCGAAATACACGATTTCTGAAGTCCAAACCATATCAAGTGGTTGATGCCACTGGTGAACCATTCTATACGTGAAGTTCAGGTAGATAATCAACGTGCTGACCTCAATCAGCAAAGTCATTACGGTATTGCCAGTTCCTGAAACCACAGATAAGAGTATCATGGCTATAGCAAAAAGAACAATAGAAACGGAGATTACGTAAACCACAGGAATAGAGTCTGCAATCAGAGTTGCATCATTTGTAAATACCGAAAGCAGCAAACTTGGATTGATGAGGTTGAGCAGCATCAATGTAATTGATGATAAAACGGTTACAATTAAAAGTCGCTTAATGAGTGTCCAAACTAAATGCGTTCCACCTTGCCCAATAAGTTTACTCACCAATGTTTGAGTTCCTTGTCCAATTCCAATTAAGGGTATCATCAGCACGGAATACCCACTTCTGACCACATTAGAAATTGCCAATTCTCGTTCGCCCATTCCTTCAATAATGAGGAAGAAGGTCAGCCAAGAAGCAATGGAAACTACGCTCTGTACCATTACTGGCGTAGCAATTCGCAGGATGGTTTTGATTTGAACAAAACTCGGTTTTGGAAAATGAAAGCAGTTGAATTGAACTCCCAATCGTTTTCTTCTAACCCAGATTATCAGATAGATGAGGCTCAAACTCTCTGATAGGACCGAAGCGTAACCCGCCCCAGCAATTTCCATTCTTGGGAAACCCATGTTTCCGAAAACGAACCAATAATTGAACAGCAAGTTTAGAACTGCCATTATTCCAGCAGCGTAAGAAATGGCCCGCGTGTCACTAATCCCAGTCAGGAAGCATCTGTAGCCAACCACAATTGCCGCTGGAATCAATCCAATCACACGAATGTTGGTGTAGATAATCGTGCTTTCGAGAATTGCATTTGATGTAATGATTCGGGAAAGCAATTGCTCCGCGAACAAAAAATGAAATAAAATCATTGCCCCTGAAAGCGCAAGAAGCAGATACATCATGTGGTCGAAAATAGGACCAATCTTTTCTGGTTTTTCCTCACCATGGTAGCGTGCCATGATAATCTGTGCTCCGATTCCGAGACCGAAGGCTGCCATTAACATAATGAGTATATAGATGCCACCAAGCCCAGAAGCTCCAATAGCAACTTCACTTACGCGCCCAAGAAAAGCTGTGTCGGTTACGTTAATGATGGTGACACCCACAAATCCGAGGATGAGTGGGTAGGAAATGCGCCAGATGTTACGATATGAAATCGTTTCGTGCATCAGCTCACATGCAGCATCAAGCCTTTCAAATATTCTCCTTCAGGATGATAAATGTTGACAGGGTGATCTATAGCATGTCCCAATCTTTTAAGCACACGAACGTTCCGCCCTGCGTTAATTGCGGCAGCTAGAACCGCGCTTTCAAACATCTGCGGATTAACCACTTGTGAGCATGAAAATGTGAATAGAAGGCTATTTGGAGCAATCTTCTTCAATGCCATTTCGTTCAAACGCTTATAACCCTGAACAGCACGATGTCGTGCTTTAATTGACTTTGCAAAGGCTGGTGGATCGAGAATAATCATGTCGTATCCTTCCGCTTTCTCTACAAATTTGAAAGCATCTTCGCAGATGGCTTCATGGTTCTTATCAAAGCCGTTGATGATTGCGTTCTCAGCAGCCAAATCAACTGCCGGTTGTGAAATATCTACCGAGGTTACTTTTTTCGCTCCATTGGCTAATGCGTAAACGGAGAAACCGCCCGTGTAACTGAAGGTATTCAGTACTTTTCTGCCTTTTGAGAATTGTCCAACCAATGAACGGTTATCTCTTTGGTCGATGAAAAAGCCTGTTTTTTGTCCGTTTACCCAATTCACTTTAAACTTGACTCCGTTCTCCAGAACTTCCGTTTCTTCCTTCAATCCTTTGAGGAACTCATGCTCTTTAGAAGCAAGATTACGATGATAAATGGAGTTCAACTTCAGCCCGTTGATGTTCTCCAGCGCATTCTTGATTTCCTTGGAACAATTTGCCATGCCATCTGTGTGACTTTGCACAACAGCACAATCGTTATAGATATCTACCACACAGCCAGGTAGGCCATCGCCTTCTGCATGAATCAGACGGAAACAGTTGGTTTCCTTGGTTAGCAATCCTAAGCCTTTTCGTACTGCAAAAGCTTCCTGAAAACGTTGGTTCCAGAACGTTTGATCTATCCGTTCTTTATCAAACGTGAGCATTCGAACAGCAATAGAACCATTGTGATAATGCCCAGCACCGATATAGTCTCCTTGGAAATCCTCTATGCTTACCAACTCACCATTTTCTGGTTGCTCGGTAAATTTTCCAATGGCGCCTGAGAATACCCAACGGTGCTTGCGCTTCAGCGAGCTTTCCTTTCCCTTTTTTAGACTGATTGTTTTCATGGGCGGCAAAGGTATTCTAAAGTGTAGAGAGACGATGCTCGCGTCTCATTTACGTCATGTTTAATTACCATCGAGACGCGAGCATCGCATCTCTAAGATTTCAACGGCAAACCAATCTTTCCATTCATGTGGTACACCAACTCGTTATTGTCGAGTAGCAATTGAACTGCTTTAAGAATCTCTTTTTCGGGCTTTTCAATCTTATCGAAAAGCTCTTCCAAACTTGTTTCTGAATCGATACTTGCCTTCACAAGTTCGATGTCTTTTTTATCCAAATTGAACTTAGAAAGTCCTCGGCAGACATCGCATTTCCCACAACTTTTGCTGTCGCTTTCTCCGAAGTATTTGAGCAACATTTGACTTCGGCAGATCTTATCGGTTTTTACAAAATGAAGAGCCGCTTTTATTCGTTCGCGAATCAATTCAATCCTCACTTCATAAACTTCCTTGGAAATGTGAATGTCCTGTTTACGGACTCGTCCTCCCACAAAACTGAGTTTGGGCAAACCTGTTGATGGGCGATAATCAGCCACTTCCAGTTTATGAAGCTTATGTAGAATGGCAATAGTTTGCTCGCTTGAATAACCAGCACGTTTGCCTACGAGGGTTTCATTGATGGAGACAAATTCCTCAAACATTCTTCCATAAGAACGAAGCAAAATTTTCGTCAATCGTCCGACTTTCGGATTGCGCATTTCAACCTCGTACAACGTATCGTGATTGACAACTATCTTGAGTTGCGAGTTTGGGTTAGAATTGGCCGAGAGAATCAGGTGGTCAGCTTTTTCTAAGAACGAAACAGCTTCCATAATTTCTTTTGGTTTCCATTTGTATCGGTCAGAAAGTGTGGTCAGATTGAAGTCAAATAATTCGTCTTCGCCACTTCCTTCGGCCAATTGTAATGAGCTTCCAATGGAATAATAAACCTCTTTGATACGCTCACGAGTCGGAAACTCATGATTCAGTTTCTTCTGCAATTCGGTGATGTCGTAATTATTGACCAATGCAACCGCGAAACTTTCGTTTCCATCTCGGCCACCACGACCAGCTTCCTGAAAGTATGCCTCCAAACTGTCAGGAAAACCAACATGAATCACCAATCTCACATCAGGCTTATCAATGCCCATTCCGAAGGCATTCGTAGCAACAATAACTCGTGTTTGGTCATTAATCCAATCATTCTGACGCGTTTGTCTTTCGTCAAATGAAAGCCCTGCGTGATAGAAGGAAGCAGAAACATTTTGTGTTTGTAGAAACTGTGCAATTTCTTGGGTTCGTCTTCTATTCCGAACGTAAATGATGGCACTTCCGGGTGTTTTGGAAAGAATCCGCAGCATACGTCCTTTCAGGTCGTCTTCCTTCAAAACCATGTAGGAAAGGTTCTCCCTCGAAAATGATTTTCGGATTACGTTTTTCTTCTTGAATTCGAGTTTTTCCTGAATGTCTTCAACCACCTTTGGCGTGGCTGTGGCGGTCAAAGCCACCACAGAAACCTTCGGAAGCAATTCTCTTATTTCGGCTATTTGCAAATAGGGTGGACGGAAATCATAGCCCCATTGTGAGATGCAATGCGCTTCATCCACGGCCAATAAATTCACATTCATCTTCTGAATCCGAACTTGAACCATTTCATTTCGCAGCCTTTCTGGGCTGAGGTAAAGGAATTTCACATCTCCATAAATGCAGGTATCAAGCGCAGCATCAATCTGTGAAAAGCGCATGCCCGAATGCAACAGCATCGCATTAATTCCTCTTTTCTTCAGATTCTCAACCTGATCTTTCATCAAAGCGATAAGCGGAGAAATCACAATGCAAATTCCCTCTTTACAAAGGGCAGGAATTTGAAAACAGATGGACTTACCGCCACCAGTTGGAAGTAGGGCTAGAACGTCTTTGCCATCTAAAGCTTCCTGAATAATCTCGCGCTGCTGAGAGCGGAAAGCATCGAAGCCCCAATATTTTTTGAGAATGGATTCTGGTGTGGCATTCATCTACGCCAAAGATAGTAGGCTATTTCCCCGTATCGGTGGTAGACCAAGCGTGCGCTGGAACAGAGAAAAGCGATTTGGTCACCTTCCAGGTGTTTTGAAAAAGGTCTGAACCTCGATAAGCATTCAACGCTTCTTCGTTTTCCCATTTACTAAGCGTAAAGAAAACGTACGGCCGATACATGTCTTGCACCAAATCAACGCCATGGCAGCCTTTCATTGCACGTATTTTAGTGCTGTTTTCCTCAAAAGTTTTCAAGAATTCATCTACTAAATGTTCTTGAAATGTGAGTTTAACTATGCGTGTAATCATTTGAATTCGATACTTATGACGTCCTCATGTTTCACACCTAAAAGTTGCGCAGCATTTGAACCATTAATTGCTATTTCTAGTAAACCTGATGCACCAAATAAAGCCATTTTTTCGCCATTTGGCACATCCGAATAAGACTTGTACATCTTATTAATCACGTGTTGCTCTCGTCTAAAACGGATTTGAAACGGTCTCCCTTGACCAACCGTATCAAACAGATTACGGTCGATGTTGGTAATTACATTCCCGTAGACGTCTATGTGAATGGCAAGTCCTCGAATAACAGATCCATCAATGATTGGAACGAATGATGTTCTTTCGTTCATGATTTGAGCGGGCCTGCCGAGTATTTCCATAATTCCACCTTTTGCCAAATGGCAGGCGGCAACTGCAAAAATATCTCTAGTTGGGAATATAATAGATGCAGCTGTTTGCTGAATCAAACTCAGGTTAACGATTTTGGTTGGTTCTCGGTCGAAAATCAATGGGAACATTCCGTTATCTGCTCCTATAAAATATTGCCCCCTGAACTCAATTGCCAAATGATCAATTCTATCATTTTGATTTGGACTAACTCCAATTATATGCACTGTTCCTTTAGGGAAGTCGGGATACGAATTACGAACTGTCATTGCTGCACCAGGAACGTAAAACGGCTTTATCTCGTGTGTAAGATCGATTACGTTCACTTCAGGAAACAGCTTGAAAATAGTGCCTTTCAGGACCCCGACATAATGATCGCGCGTGCCCATATCGGTGGTTAGCGTTATTATCGACATTGTTCGTTAAAAGGCAAGTTTTGAATCATTTCAACTATGCAATTTGCTTTACTTTGTAAGCGTTCCAAATCTACATAATAAGAACGCGAACCAAAAGTTGAAACACCTTAATTTTATGGCTACTTGAGCGAGAAAACATTAACGATAGATCAGATTCCCCCATTGGAGTTTTTTGGGGTGAATGAGCGCAAACTCAAGACAATTTCTAAGTATTTCCCTAAGCTGAAACTGATTGCCCGTGGGCACGTTTTGAAGTTGATTGGAGATGAAGATTCAGTCAAGGAGTTTGAACTGCGTTTCAATCAATTTGTAGGGCATTACAACAAATTCGGAAGCCTACCTATTCTAGAAATTGAGCGTTTGCTTTTAAGCGATTCAGTAGAATCTGGTAAGACTGATGATTCCGTTTTGGTTTACGGACCCAGCGGAAACTTGGTGAGGGCCAGGACTCCAAATCAGAAGAAGATTGTTGAGGCCACGGAGAAGAACGATATGGTTTTCGTTATTGGTCCAGCGGGTTCAGGAAAAACCTATACGGCAGTGGCGCTAGCCGTTCGTGCTTTGAAAAAGCGAGAAGTCAAGCGAATTATTCTTACACGACCAGCGGTGGAAGCGGGCGAAAGTATCGGTTTCCTTCCTGGCGATATGAAAGAAAAATTGGATCCATATCTACAGCCGCTGTATGATGCGTTGATGGATATGTTACCGCCTGTGAAATTGGCACAGTACATTGAAACAGGGGTTATTCAGATTGCGCCACTTGGCTTTATGCGTGGACGAACACTGGATCATGCGTTTGTGATTTTGGATGAAGCGCAGAATGCAACAGAAGCGCAAACACGAATGTTCCTTACCAGAATGGGGAATTCTGCAAAGTTTATTATTACAGGAGATGTTACACAGGTTGACCTTCCAAAGAAGGTGCAGAGTGGATTGAGGACTGCTTGGGATATGCTCAGCGGAGTGAAAGGAATATCATTTATTGAATTGGGCGGAAGTGATATTGTGCGTCATCCGTTGGTCAAAAGAATTGTTGAAATTTACGCTAAGTCGGACGAAAAATGAATGAGTTGAAATTGCCAGAAGTTGTAATCAAAACGGATTTTGAATTCCCTGGGCAAACAAATGTTTACAAAGGGAAAGTGAGAGATGTTTATTCAATCGGTGATAATCTATTGGTGATGGTTGCCAGTGATAGAATTTCGGCATTTGACCACATTCTTCCCAAGGGAATCCCTTTTAAAGGACAAGTGTTGACGCAGATTGCGGAACACTTCCTTAATGCCACCAAAGACATTGTTCCAAATTGGTTGGTTGCAACGCCAGACCCAGTGGTTTCGGCTGGTTACAATTGCAAAACGTATCGAGTAGAAATGGTGATTCGTGGATATTTGGCTGGTCACGCTTGGCGTGAATACAAAGCTGGAAAACGAATATTGTGTGGTGTTCCTATGCCTGACGGAATGAAGGAGAACGACCGTTTCCCAGAGCCTATAATCACACCTGCAACCAAGGCTGATGAAGGTCATGATGAAGATATTTCACGAGAAGACATCATCGCTCAAAATATTATTCCAGAAGTGGAGTATGAGTTGATGGAAGATTACACCCGAAAGTTATTTCAAAGAGGAACTGAAATGGCAGGAAAACAAGAACTTATTTTAGTTGATACGAAGTATGAGTTCGGGAACCGAAACGGTGAGATTGTTTTGATTGATGAGATTCATACTCCAGATAGCTCGCGTTATTTCTATGCGGATGGCTATGCCGAAAGGCAGGAAAAAGACGAAGTGCAGAAGCAGCTATCGAAGGAGTTTGTACGAGAGTGGTTAATGGAGAATGGATTCCAAGGTTTGGAAGGACAGCAAATGCCAATGATGCCTGATGAATTTGTTCAAACGGTTTCATCTCGATACATTGAATTATATGAAATGATTGTTGGTGCCAAATTCCAACCAGTTGTTTCTGAAAGCATAACTGAACGTATCGACCAGAACGTAAAAATCTTCCTAAACGAATGGAAAGAATGAGGAAACGACTTTCTAATCAGCAGCCATTAAAAGAAGTTATAGATGACTGGTTGTCGAAACACCCCGCAGCGGGCAAAGCCAAAGAAACGCGAGTTGCACATCTTTGGGGCGCGCTTTTAGGACCATCTGTCAAAAATCGGACTACGAGTATTTATTTCAGAAACGGTATCCTACAGGTAAAACTGAATAGTTCGGTACTTCGCAACGAATTATCGTTTGCCAAAGAAAGCATCAAGGAAAACATGAATAAGGAATTGGGCGAAGAGCTGGTTCTGGAAATTATTATGAAGTGATATGAGAAGACTACTTACCATTTTGTTCATGCTGCCTTTACTGGCAATGGCACAGGAAGATTTTAGAGAATTGTGGCCGAACGGTACTGTGAAGGAAGAAGGACAGCTTGCGGAAGATAGTCTGAAGCAGGGTGTCTGGAAAAGCTTCTATGATGATGGTAAACCTTTTTGCGAGGGAAAGTACACGGATGACAAAAAAGTAGGTAGGTGGAAATGCTGGTATCGAGATGGTCAGTTAATGAGCGACCAAGAAATTGAAAACGGCAAGAATGTTAGTTATTTCTCCGATGGAAAGGTTGAATTTCAAGGTTCGCTGAAGGATACTCAGAAGAATGGATTATGGGAATATTTCTACAAAACCGGACAAGCCAAACGTAAGGTCAATTTCAAGGCTGGTAAGCAGCAAGGAAAAGAGGAACAATGGCACCTGAACAGTCAATTAAGTATGACCGGGATTTTCAAGGACGGGAACAAGGAAGGCAAGTTTAGCTGGTATTATCAGAATGGAAATGTGGAAATGGAAGGTCCGTTTGTACTTGATAAACGAAACGGAGAATGGCAGTTTTTTTATGAGAACGGAACACTTGGTAGCAAGGGAGGATTCAAGAATGACAAAATAGATGGTCAGTGGGTTTACAACTATGAGTTGGAAGGCACAAAGTGGAAGAGTGGTGGTTTCTCAGATGGGGCCAAAACGGGAGATTGGGAACGGGTTTATGAAACTGGCGAACCATTCAGTACAGGTGCCTTTGCCAATGACAAGGAAACGGGCATTTGGACTTCTTGGTACAAGAATGGACAAATAAAAGAAACGGGTGAGTTTGCTGAAGGTGAAATGCATGGCAAATGGTTGGGGTACTTTGAGGAAGGTGAACCCAAGTTTGACGTAACTTATAATAACGGAAAGAGAGATGGTAAAGCATTGCTTTGGTATCCGAATGGAAACAAGCAATACGACAAGTCGTATGCGGATAACCTAGAAGATGGACATTGCATTGAATGGCACGAAACGGGCGAGTTACGCGCTGAAGGTGATTATAAGAAAGGAGATAAGGATGGATTATGGAAACTGTCCTATTCTAACGGATTCAAGTTTCAGGAGTTGACTTACGCTGATGGAAAACTCCAAGGACTTTCTCAAGCTTGGTACGAACATGGCGCCAAGTGGTTTAATATCAATTATTTACAGGGTAGGCTGAGTGGTGTTAATACATATTGGGATATGGATGGTAACATCACTTATCGTGCAAAATATTCAGACGGAAAGTTGGTGAAGGTGATGCAGAAAGGCGAGGCAGGAGACAAGTTCTAAGTTATCTGTGAAGCGTCACGTGACCAACATATTCATGGTCATGCCCTTGCCAATCTATGATATAGAAACGGTACGAATATGTTCCTATTTGAACTTGCTTCCCTTTAAAAGTTCCATCCCAATGGTACTGGTCGTTATTTGATTCGAAGATTTTTTCTCCCCAGCGATCATAGACCACAAACGAATAGGAATTATAACCTTCTCCCTGACCGAAGAACGCGTCATTTATTGCGTCTGCATCGGGTGTGAATGAATTGGGGATGTAGAACGTGAAAACAGGTTCAACAGTCACACTGAGGTCAGCTGTATCCTTGCAGCCGAACTGAGTTTCTACAATAAGGCCAACAGGATAAGTGCCAATAGCCTGATAATCATGTGTTGGATTTTGTGCCGATGCGTAAGTTCCATCTCCAAAACTCCAATCCCAAAGGGTAACGTTTTCCGTAGATAAATCGGTGAATTCGAACTGTGGTTTGATGATGTTCTGAACTTCGGTATTAACTGAGAATTCCGCAGTTGGCTTTGGATATACAGTAACGTAATTGGGTTTGAGTATGTCAGAAATACACCCGTTGGTAGATGTTACCGTCAGTCCAATATTATACTGCTCAATATCTAATGGTTCGAGTTCAGGGTTGTAAATGACAAATGGTGAAGGTGCGTTAGAAGTAGTGGAATCATTACCTAGATACCAGTCCCAGCTTGAAAGTACATACGGATTTGGAATGGTGGTCTGGTCTAGAAACTGAACTTCTAGCGGAGCGCAGCCCTGAGGTGGTTCGGCAATAAAGTTTACGCTAGGCAGCGGATAGATTTCGACAATATGAGTCACTTCATCTATACAACTGTGATTGGTGGTCACAGTCAAATTCACATCATATAGGTTGTGCGTTCCATATATGTGAAATCCATTCTGCGTAGCTAGTGAGTTACCATCATCCAATGTCCAAAGCCATTGATTAATGACATCATCCGTAATGGGCGAAATGGTTGATTCATCTGTGAAGAAAATTGTGTCTTCTAAACAAGTAGCCATATCGGTTGGGAACTCGGCTAAGGGAAGTGGATGTACCACAGCATCGCCATCCGAATATGAACTTTTGCAACCTGGACCGTTAGTAATCTGTAAGTCTGCAGAGAAAGTACCGGGCATCATAAAATCTATACTTGGGTTTTGAAGCGAACTTGTTTGTGCATCGCTAAATGCCCATTGCCAAGTAGTAATACCATAAGTCCCATTTGGATCAGATAGGTCTGTGAATTGAACCTCTAATGGAAAGCAAACACTATCAAATGTGAACTCCGCAATCGGAACTGGATAAATTTCAATCACGTCTTCTAATGTGTCTGAACAGCCGAAACCTGAGGAAACAATCAATGAAACAGGATAGAACACATCTGCCGGATATATTTGAAATGGCGCTAGCTGCAGAGTTGAGGTATTGCCGTTTCCAAAATCCCATTCCCAGTTGGTTATTGCTCCTGATGGAATGGTTGAAAGGTCTGAGAATTGAATCGAGTCGTCTTCGCAGATATTGGTAAATGTGAAATCCGCAACTGGCAGGTCAAATACGTTTACATCATGCTCGATAGTGTCCTGACAACCATCGGCAGTTGTAGAAATCAGTTCAACGGTGAACAGACCACTAGTTCCATAAACGTAAGTCGGATTCTGAACTATTGATGTTCCAGATACATCTCCGAAATCCCACTCCCAGCCATTCACATTTGAACCCGTAACGGTAGACTGATTAATGAAAGTATTTTCTTCATTCAGGCAAGCATTAGTAGACGCAAACTCTGCATCAGGTTTCGGGTATGCTATTACATCAATGGCAATCGAATCTTCGCAACCCAAAGCTGTGGTTACCACAAGTGAGGAAGTATAGGTACCACCAGTTATGAAATCATGTGATGGATTTTGAACAACATCTGTGATACCATCACCAAAATCCCATGACCAATTTGTAATTGTTCCAGATGTGACGGTAGAAGCATCTGTGTAATCCATGGTAATTTGAGCACACACAGTGGTGTTGGTGAAGTCGGCTAAAGGCAACGGATGAACGGTGATGGTTTGCGTAATGGCATCCGTGCACGCATGGTCGGTGGTTGCTGTAAGCGTTATGTCAAACGTGCCGTCAGCAGCGTAGGTATTCGCTGGATTTTGGCTAGTTGCTGTTGCGCCATCACCAAATGTCCAATCCCATGCGGTAACTGCACCTGTGCTCACTGTAGAAGCATCGGTGAATTGCGAAGATGTATTTAAACAACCATCAGGAAAGGTAAAATCAGCTACAGGTAGCGGATACATGCCAACGTTTTGGTTGACGCTGTTGGTACAGCCGTTTGTAGTTGTAACTGTTAATTGCACATCATAAACGCCCAGTGTTGTGTATGAGTTTGTCGGGTTCTGAACAGCAGATGTGTTTCCATCATCAAAGTTCCATGCCCAAGCATTGATTGTTCCAACTCCGATTGTTGAGGCATCCGTAAAGTTGGTAATGTCTCCTTCACAGGCTTCATTGAAAGTGAAATCTGCCACGGGGTTTTCAAATACCGTTATATCCTGACTGGAAGTTACTGAGCAACCATCTGAAGAAGTTATTTCTAGACTGACAGTATATGTTCCTGAACTAGCGTACAGATGAGTCGGGTTCTGTTGAGTAGAACTGTTTCCATCTCCAAAATCCCAATCCCACGCTGAAATAGTGCTTGCGCCAAACGGAACAGAGCTATCCGTGAAAGGAATTCCTATTCCATCGCATTGATTTACGAATGAAAAGTTTGAAGCGGGTGAATTGATAACCAAATCAACATGAGTGAAAACACAGGTTTCCTGCGATTGTTGATCGGTATAATAAGCTGTGGCAATTACGGTTTGGTTACCAGGACCATTGAAAGTTAAGGGAGCCGACCAATCCAATCCGACCAAAGTTGCAGGAAGTGGAGATCCTTGGAAGTTTCCTGTCAGGATGACAGAATCTATAATTGCATTATTAATATTTCCAGCAAGCGTAAAGCCACATGTTTCTGCATCTCCATCAACATGACTTGTAATGAATACGTTCGGATTATTGGCTTGAAGTGGTGTGATATTGTCGAGGAGGATGTAACCAAGAGGACCGCAGTTACAGATGAAATAAATATGTGTCCAGTTAGAGGTAGGTGTAATACTCACAGTATAAGTCTGCCAACCGTAATGGGTAACCACGGGGGATGTCCACATCAGTTCATTTCTTCCACAGAGCGCGTTTGAGCCCCAAATTTCCATGGAACAAAAGGAATTCGGATTAATTCCACCTCCAGCGGCAGGAGTTGCAGAAAGGTCTATTGTAAAATCGTATTGAACACCAGCTTGCATACTTCCGCTAAGTGCTTGAGAAGCACCTTCTTGCCAACTTGCGCTGCCATAAACAAACCCAACATATGAGCTACCCTGAGAAGGAGGTAATGTGACGCCCCATTGTCCAGGCTGTGTGTCTGGTGTAATACCACAAGTGCTCCACGGTGCTGGCGTAATATGTTGTCCGGGTGGTCCTTCAAACCCCGGATTAACTACCTCAAGAGGAATAAGCTCGTTGCATTGCGAAAACGCATTTCCAACAACAAGTGTCAGCAAGAGTGATATGAGCAGGAGTAAAGCTCGTTTCATAATGGATTGACCATAAATAGCGGTCGGGTTACCGAATTTAAAGATTCTTTATTTCTTCAGATGTCAGACGAATTAAAACCTTGACAACTTATTAACGAAAAGAACTTGGGTTGGTTGGCTTTTTACAGGTCGGATAGTTTCAATATCCGATCCGCTCTCACTCCTTTATCAGTGTTGATCACCGTGCAGCACTCATTCACCGAATCATGCTGAAACATGAGTACGTAATCTTTGGCAGCTGCTTCGTTTAGGAATTTCTCCTTTTCATCCAAGGTTAATAAAGGCCGCGTGTCATATCCCATCACAAATGGAAGGGGGAAGTGGCCTACTGATGGTAAAAGGTCGGCCATGAACACCAGGGTTTTGTCCTTGTACTGAATCTTTGGGATCATCTGTGCATCCGTGTGGCCGTTGGCAAGCAAGATGTCTATTCCTGGAATCCAATTCCCTTCACCTTCAATGAACTTCAACTGTCCACTTTCCTGAATAGGTATAATATTCTCCTTTAGAAAACTTGCTTTTTCTCTGCGATTGGGTTCCACAGCCCATTTCCAGTGTTTCTCGTTGCTCCAATAAGTCGCATTTTTGAAATTCATTTCATAACCCGTTCGGTCACGATTCCACGCAACGCTTCCTCCACAATGGTCGAAGTGGAGGTGTGTAAGAAACACATCCGTAATGTCATCCTTACCAAAACCGTGCTTGGCGAGGCTCTTCTCTAGCGTGTCTTCCCCATGTAAATAGTAATGACGGAGAAATTTGTCATCCTGCTTATCGCCAATGCCATTATCTACCAATATCAGGCGGTCTTCAGTCTGAATAAGCAGACAACGCATCGCCCAAGTACAAAGATTTTTCTCATCGGCAGGATTTGTCCGCTGCCACAAAGATTTGGGTACAACCCCAAACATGGCACCGCCATCCAACTTAAAATATCCCGTTTCTATACTGTATAGTTGCATTTCGTTCTGATTTACTGGCAAGGTATGGAATGACGAAGATTGGACAATAGCCGTCAACTTTTAGAAAATTGACGACCCTTAAAATGGGTAACTATTCAGCGTGCTACAAGTTCAGGCATTAAGTTCAGAATGTGGGCGTTTCCCTTCGGGTCAGGCTCTGCGCTGTATCTTTTTTGCGAAAAAGCAAAAAAGGATGCCGCTCCGATCCTTAACGCGCGCCCGATCCAAGACCGTACGGCACGAAAACGCTCAGCTCCGAGCACGCTGAATAGATGCAAAATATGCAGTCAAAATTTAATGTTGCAGCTTTCTCAGTCAGCCTTAATTTGCAGGTCTTAACATTCACGTAACAGTAAGTTGGAATGAAAGCCCATTTCATAGCAATAGGAGGGAGTGCGATGCACAATTTGGCGTTGGCACTGCACCATAAAGGTTATCAGGTAACAGGTTCGGACGATGAAGTTTTTGAACCATCTAAAGGTCGATTAGCCAAATACGGTCTGCTACCAGCCAAAATGGGTTGGAATGAGACCAACATCACTAAAGACATTGATGCTGTTATTCTTGGGATGCACGCGCGGGCGGATAATCCCGAACTTCTGAAAGCCCAAGAGTTAGGTCTCAGGATTTATTCGTATCCAGAATATATCTACGAACAAACTAAAGAGAAGACCCGGGTGGTTATTGGCGGAAGTCATGGCAAAACCACCATTACAGCGATGATTCTGCATGTGCTGAATAAATGTGGGGTCGATTCAGATTATATGGTTGGAGCGCAATTGGCTGGTTTCGATACAATGGTCAAGCTTACCGAAGAAGCTCCCGTTGTTATTCTGGAAGGAGACGAATATCTCAGCAGTCCAATTGATCGTAGACCAAAGTTCCATCTCTATAAACCCAATATTGCTTTAATAAGTGGTATTGCCTGGGATCATGTAAATGTGTTTCCAACGTTTGAAAATTATGTGGAGCAATTCGACATGTTTGTTGATTTGATTGAAAAAGAGGGCAAACTCATCTATTGCATTGATGACCCCGAAGTGAAAAAAGTAGCCGAAGAATCGGATAATGATATTTCTCTTCTTCCGTATTCAGTTCCTCCTCATGTAATTGAGAATGGAGTGAGTTTTCTTCTCACTGATGAAGGAAAGATTCCGTTGAAAGTTTTCGGGGAGCATAACCTTATCAACCTGAACGGTGCGAGATTGGTATGTGCTAGCCTTGGTGTTTCCGACAAAGACTTTTATCATGCTATTCAGGATTTCTCAGGGGCTTCTAAACGATTAGAACTACTTGGTTCCTCCAATAAAACGTCTGTTTTTAAGGACTTTGCGCATTCACCATCCAAGGTGAAGGCTACCGTTAAAGCGGTTAAGACTCAGTTTGAAGACAGACAACTTGTAGCATGTCTAGAGCTACATACGTTTAGCTCGCTTAATCTCAAGTTTTTGGAGGAATACCGCAAAAGTATGAAGCATGCAGATGAGGCTATCGTGTATTTTAACCCGAAAACGCTCAAGCACAAAAAGTTACCTGCGCTTACCAAGAAGGAAGTGAAAAAAGCTTTTTCCAGAAAAGATCTTATGATTATTACGGATTCAAAAGACTTGAAAGACTACCTGCTTGACCTGAGCTGGAAGCGAAAGAATCTGTTGATGATGAGTTCGGGAACCTTCGATGGACTTGATTTAGAAAAGTTGACAGATAAGATTACTCGGTAATCCGAAAATGTACAAGTAACTATTTCCTTACAAGTACTGCTGCTAAAATGGAGCTTATGAAACCGATAAAAAGGTTTCCCAGAAGAACGATTAGTACATGTGAAGCCGGAGAGAACATCTGTTTTACGAATCCAATCTGCTGCACTTTTTGCTCTGTCGTAATTAAGCCGTCTTCAACGGCTTTGTTCAACGATTCGGTTAATTCAAAGATTCTGGCTCCAATTAGTGGGTCTCCAAACAACTTTATTAAAACGAACGTGATGATTGCCAGCAAAAGAGTGTATGTAACCACCGCTTTCATTCCCGACTTTAACTTTTCAGGCATTTCAACAGTCGAAGTGGTATTTGCCACCACAACAGACTGATAGATGGGGACAAGGCTCAAAACAATAATCATATCTGCGAAAAGTGTTCGAGAAACAACAATTGTCAACTCATTGCCAGTAACGAAGTAATAGATGTTGACGGCAGCGGCTATTCCAAGAGCAACAAGCGTTACCGTAATCGGTTTTTTGAACAAACCTTATGCTTTTACCAAAGAAGGGAAACGGTATTCAGCTAGTTTGTAGCTACCGAAAAAGATAGCCGTGAAAAGTAAATCGCCCATCAACGTTCCTCGGAAGAAAGGCACACCCGCAACGTAACTGTTAATCAAGCCAGAAAGGTCTTGCGCATAATAAGGGCTTCCGAGCCAAACTGCACCGTTTGTAATGAGGAAGAATAATACAGATCCTGCTAAAGCTCCACCTATTGCAGATAGCATGGTTGGTTTTTTTCTAATAACCTGCCCAATAAGAACAATAGCAATGAAACCTCCATACACGGCCCACATCAAACCATGAAATCCGATAAACCAATCTGAAACAAGCATAATAGCAAGAGGAACGATAAAACCTAGTGCACGGTTACTGAGCATTGCTCCACCAAAAAGTGCAATAGCTGCAACAGGGCTGAAGTTATAAGGAAGGTTTCCCGAAACGCGCAGCACAGCGGCCAAAACGATAAGGGCTAAAATGAATAAGTTTCTTGAATTCAGCATATCAATAATTTGTTGCAAAGTTAAGTTCTATGACGACTTTTTCTTGTGATGTCGGATGAAGTTTTCCAAATCCTCTGCACCAATACGTTTGGCAATCATTTTTTTGTCCTTATCCAAAAGGTAAATGACTGGAGTGGAGTAGATGTCGTAGAGATACTTGTAAGCTGTTTTTTGTTCTGGATCCTCCACGTTTATCCAATCCAAATTATGCTCATTGATGTATTTAATCCATTCTTCATGCTCTTTGGCTGTTGTATTTACACCATAAACCTCTACGCCAAGTTCGTCTTTGAACTTATCATAGAACTCTTTGACCTTTGGAGTAACTTTCTTGCAATGCCCACAGGTTGGATCCCAGAAATAAGCAATCGTATAATCTGCAGAGATGGCATGAAGAATCTGGATTTTCCCAGCTGTATCGTTCATAATCAGGTTTGGAGCAACATTGCCAATAAGCGAATAACTCAATTTCTGAGCACGCTCGCCAATCTTTGCAACCGTAGTGGAATCTGCCCAAAAAGCTTGTCCTGTAACGTAATAGTTCTGTGCCATGTGAACGAAAACTGCATCCATTCCCATTTGTTTCGAAGTCTCAAAATGGCTTGTAATCCAGAAAACTGTGTATTTGAAAAGCTCCTTATTTTTTAGTGTTTTCTCCACCAACAGCGTTGCCTCCTTAATTACAGAATCAGGAATCTGATAAATGGTCTTGGTCATAAAACGCTCCAGCTTACTGTGATAAACTGGCGTACGAATTATACGGTCGTCTGAAAAATCCACATTGTCCCAATAGTGGTCTTTAAAATATCTCCAAGTGAACGTACTATCGATAGTTCCATCTTCCGCCACTGGTGGGTCTGGCACCTCAGGGTCCTTAGATGCTAAGAACACCTTGCTCATTAACGCCTCCGGGAAATCAGTGATAAACTTATTCTTGTAGTCTTTTACTTCTTGGTCAATGGTGGTCATTTTTACCTGAATCTTCTTGAATTCTGGAGAGTCTCTAAAGCCAATGCTGTCAGCAGCCTCCAACTGTTTTATCTGAGCCGAGAGTGGTTCACTCTTCTTTTTCTGGACGTTTAAAAACTGGAGGTATTTATAGAATCGGGTATTCTCCTCATTCCCAGCAACAGTCATACTCTTTACAGGCGTATCATATTTCGTGGTCATCGAAAACTGTTGATCGCCATCAATAATTACTTCAAAGTATTTATTGTCTGGCGGTAAAACCAAGATGTAAATGCCTTGGTCTAAAGCCTCCTCATTTTTGAATGCAAACTTTCCGTTGTCGTCAACCTTTGTGCTGTCCTTTATATATTGTTTGTTACCATAGTAATACGCTAGCACCACATTTCCAGGTTTACAGCCTTCAATGTTAAACTCAATATTATATCCTTCATCTTGTGCAAACAAAGTTGAAATTGAACCAAACAGCATCAATGTAAAAAGCAATCTCCTCATATTATTTATGCTTATCCTGTGTTTAAAAATCGCGAGCAAAATTAGCAATTCAGCCGCTTTATTATTTACTTGAACTCTTGCTGCTAATTAGACGCAAACAGTGCTCCAAGTTGCTGATGATTTTTGCGTTTTGGATTTTTTAACAAAATGATTGAATATCAAATTTTAAATACGACTGATTTCGTTACTACTCTTGAAAAGGAAGCCATCATTAATTTTTTGATGGCAAAATTGGAAGAGTACCAAGACTCGCGTGATAATGTTTCGAGAGCTGTAGAATATTCACTTAGTAAGTTTCCGCATCAAGGCGGCTTTGTACTTATTGCCAGAAACGAGGGAGGTATTATTGGTGTTTGTGTTGTGAACCGAACCAATTTTGAAGGTTACTTTGCTGAAAACATTCTTCCTTTTCTTGCCGTTTGTCCAGAAGAAAGAGGAAAAGGGGTAGCCACAGGGCTACTCAAACAAACCATGGTCTACTCTAAAGGAAGCATTGTAGTTCGCTTAAAACCTGACGAAAAAGTTGCTGATTTATTCCGAAAATCAGGCTTTGGTCAGGGTGCACACGAACTTATTCTAAAGCGTTAACCTGCGTCTCGCTCAGAGAATCTCCTTCTTACTTCACCTGCAATTGGAATCTTATTCCCTTCTTCATCAATCCTTACAAACACAATTGTGGTGGTACAGACCACATCTTCCTTTTCGGTGTATACGTTATAACGTCTGGCCTCCAAATCAAGTGCAATAGAAGTCATTCCCATAGAAACAGCCTCGCCATAAATATTGATGGTATGCCCTACTTTAACGGGGCGTTCAAAGAGAATCTCGGTCATTTTACGAGTAACCATATTTGGAGTTTTGCAGAGGCGATTGCTCATTGCAACAGCGGCTTCATCAATCCAAGAAAGCATCAACCCGCCAAATAGATTTCCGTGCACACCAATATCTTTGGTCATGCATACTTTAGTCATAAGAAGTTCCATTTATTTCCTGGTTTGAAGCGGCAAAAGTAACGCTTTACAGCTTGCGCCCTTTGGCAATATGGGTCTTGCGATCCACCTTGTTTAGTACCGACTTATCAATCATTAACCGACTGTCTGCTCCCCTCACCAAGCTATAAATCTGTCCTTGGTAATCCACTTGTCCAACCTGTCTACCTTGTGAAGTACGTTTCCAGGTCTTCGCTCCAATTTTAAAATAGGACTCAGTTGTAACCATATCTCCTTTTCGTTCTACTAGGAAAGGAATTGATTTTCCATTTCCTGTATCGAAGCTCACTTTCAATGTTTTTTCATCATTCAATTCGCAAACCCCGGGTGTATTGGCAGGAATAACGATTTCTTCAATGCTCTTACCATTTTCAATGCGAACTTTTCCTTCTGCCACTTTTAATTCTTCTTTGCTCAGCTGGCGGGCAAGTACAATCTCTTCTGAATTGTAGAATTGAACCTTTTTGATGTCAATACCTGCTTTTTCAATCTCCAGTTTGGTTGAAACCGTTAAATACATCCGATTGATGGAGCAGGAAGAAAGCAGCACAATGGCTGACAAAAAGAGTAGCTTTTTCATGGTCAGGATTTTCAACTGACAAGACAATAATTGTACCAACTACTTCTTAATGAATTGCATTTTGATGCTTCTGCTTCGCACATCTGGATTTCCTAAAAGGGTAACCTCTAATTTCTCGGAAACCAATTCGTACAGTATTTTGGAAGGGAAGTCATTCTTGGGGTCTTCAAATGAAGCCGTTTGACCGCTAGATTTTACCAGTTTAAAATATGCTGTTTTATCTGGAAGAATTGCAACGTAAGTCAGTTCACCGTTTCGTTGTTCGATGCTTAACTCTTCTTCAAAAACGACTTTACCACCATTCAATGTTGTTCCTTTTCCAACAAAAGTTGAGTCATTTAAAACGTTCCACGATTCAGTAGTTATTGTAGAACCATCAACCATTTCCCATTCTCCGAGCATCCATTTTAGTTGGTCGAGGTTTTGCCCAAATGAAAAGGAGCTAGAAAATAAAGTTGCTAAAAGAAGTAGGAAAGCCGACTTCATTTAATCTTTAAAGGTTGGAGGCTGTTTGCTCATTGCGGCCATAAACGCAGCATTCAAATCATCAGAAAGCAACATGGCAGAGTTCCAAAGGGCAATATGGTGCAAACCATCAGCCACAGAATGATCTCGTGTGTGACGAAGAATTTCCTTCGTTCCTCGAATGGAAATTGGTGATTTGGATGCAATCGTTTCCGCCAGTTTCTGAACTTCAGAAAGCATCGTTTCTTTATCTGTAAAGTGATTGTTTACTAAGCCGATTTCTTTGGCTTCAACGGCCCCAACCTTTCTTCCTGTAAAAGCCATTTCTGCCACCACTGCAGGTTTTACAAACTTGGGCAAACGCTGAAGCGTTCCGAGGTCAGCCACCATTCCCATATCAATTTCCTTGATAGTGAAGTAGGCATCTTCAGAACAATAGCGTAAGTCGCAAGCTGCCGCAATATCTACACCGCCACCAATACAGCCGTTGTGAACGGCAGCAAGAACCGGCTTCGAACATTTCTCAATAGCATTGATTGCATCTTGCAATTCGTGGATGAAGTTTAAAATCTTCTCACCACGTCTTCCACCACATTCAATACTTTCTAGATTCTTCACCGACATCAACATTTGAAGGTCGATACCCGCACAGAACAATTTTCCTTCACCCGAAAGGATGGCAACACGCGCTTCAGGTTCTTTATCAATCTTTTCAAAAATCGCTTTGAGTTCCTGCCAAGTTGTTTCGTTAAAAGAATTAACCTTTTCTGGACGGTTGATGACTACGTGAGCAATCTTATTTTCTACCGAGTATTTAAAATGTTCATACGCCATTTATTGTTCTATTAAAAAAGGCCGCACAATTTGTGCGGCCTTCGATTATCAATTCAAATATTCAGGTTTGAGTTCGAGTGTTAATCTATAATCGCTTAACAAACGTTTAGTAAGTGGTATCGATTTCGGCAACTCGTATTCGAAATAATATTCGAACGCAGCTTGCTTTCCTTTATAGAAATTCAACTCTTCTCCTGATGGATTTTCAGCAAGTTTAGTTTCTATAACCAACGCTTGCTTAAGCCATTGCCATGCAACTGCAAGAATCCCCGCGTTCTCCAAATAAAGCGTGGCATCAGCCAAGAAAACCTCTGGTTTCTCGCTTTGCGCCAAGCCCATCAACTTCATGGTTACTTCTTGAAACTTTTGAGCCGAACCTCCCAATTTGGTCGCATATGGTTGTAACGATTCAACGGCCATTCCGGCCATGATGGTTTCCTGAAGTTCCTGTCCGAATGCCATGACAGCCGCCCCCATTTTCATGGTTACTTTTCTACCCAAAAGGTCCATTGCCTGGATACCTGTTGTTCCTTCATAAATAGGGTTAATACGTGTATCTCGGTAGTGCTGCTGCAAAGGGAATTCAGAACAGTATCCTGCACCACCCAAAACTTGCATTCCTTGACTTGTGCTCTGAACACTAATTTCTGAAGGATACCCCTTTGCCATAGGTGTAAGTAAATCCAAAAGCAATGTGTATTTGACTTTGTCTTCGCCTTCTGAAACTTTAGCCAAATCTGCATACATAGCACACTGACAAACTAGCGCCAAACTACCTTCCATCGTAGATTTCTGGAACAGCAACATTCTCTTTACATCGGCATAGTTTATAATCATTTCCATCGGACTTGTAGCATCCTGATTGGAAACCGTTCTTCCTTGTGGACGCTCGTTTGCGTATTCCAATGAGGCATAATATGCGGCAGAAGAAAGAGCAGAAGACATCATTCCAACACTAATTCGTGCACCGTTCATCATTTGGAACATGTACCGCAAACCGTTGTGAGGTTCTCCAACCAACCAACCTTGGCAATTGTCATTGTCGCCCATAACTAAGTGAGCAACAGGACACCCTTTCATTCCCATTTTAGCTTCGAAACCAGCTGTAAAAACATCATTGTTAACCAATGTTCCGTTTTCTGGTCTATGCTTTGGAACAACAAAAAGAGAGATTCCTTTTGATCCAACTGGCCCGCCATCAATTTTGGCAAGCATCAAGTGAACCACGTTTTCAACACCATCGTGGTCACCTGCTGAGATGTAAATCTTGTGTCCTTTGATTTTGTACGAACCATCACCAACTTCAGAAGCTGTTGTGTAGATGTCGCCTAATGAGCTTCCAGCATGAGGCTCCGTTAAGGCCATTGTTCCCTGCCATTCGCCAGAAAACATTTTAGTCATGTAGGTCTCCTGTAATTCTTTAGAACCAAAGGCAGAAATGAGTTCAGCAGAACCCATTGTTAAACCAAAATAGGATGCAGCAGAAGTATTTGCCGCATGGAATATAAAGTTGGCTGCGCTGTAAACAACGGAAGGCATTTGTTGCCCACCGTGCTCAAAATCTTCTTGGGCAACAATCCAACCAGATTCCCCCATCTCCTTCATTATATTCTTAACATCGGGATGAACACGTACAATTCCATCGACCATTTCAGGCTTCTTCTCGTCCATTTCCGTGTATATCGGAAAAAGAAGATTGTCTGAAAGTTGTTTGGCCGAATCAAGCATCATATCAAAACCATCTTTGGTGTGTTCTGAAAATCTGCTGAATTTTGTAAGCTGTTCTACATTTAAAACCTCATGGAGCTGAAAGCGCAGGTTGCGCATGCTCATATACTTTTGTGCCATTTTTAATTTGTGTTAAACTGAAAGACGACAAAAATATTAGAATTAGTGAATGGCAACTGTTAGGATGGAACACATTTGGAAACATGTGTCTTATGAATTGCTTACAAGTAGTTGATATTCATCTTTCAATAAAGATTATCTTTGTCTTTAACTTATAAATACAAAGTAAAACACAATGAAAAAAGTATTATTATTTGCTCTAATTGGAGGTACAATGGCTCTAGCTTCTTGCGGAGGCGGACCAACTGCAGAAGAAAAAGCTGCTTTGGAGCAAGCAAAAATGGATTCTATTAAAGCTGTAGAGCAGGCTGCTCTTGATGCTGAAGCTGCTGCGGCTGTCGCTGCTGCCGAAGCTGAAGCTGCTGCTTACGAAGCTGCTGCGGAGGAAGTTGTAGAAGAGGTTGAGGAGGTTGTAGAAGAGGTTAAAACTCGACCAGGAGCGGTCAATACTGGTTCGGCCAAGACTGAAGAAAGTAAGGGGACTCGTCCCGGTGCGGTTAGCACAGATCCGGCAAAGAAGGATAAAAAGTCTAGACCTGGAGCTACCAAAACTAATTAATTTCGACTAAAATCCAGATTTAAGAGACCCGTCTTGGCAAAGCTAAGACGGGTCTTTTTTTGTGCTCCTTTGGGATGATTTACATTCTTTATCTACTCTCAGAGTAGATAATTCTGGCAAATTACACGTCAAATATGACTCCTCTATGCCGGCATCTTAATAAATCGAGATTCTTCCCTTCAATAAACCCAACCAAATTGCCAGCGGTTTTCTTCCTTAAACTGGATTAAAAGGACTCTGTTGTTTCCATGTTCTTTTAGTTGACACCCCAGACAAGGCGCAACTGAATTACGACTAAAGGGAACCCTAGGGTGAATTCAGTTTTCATATCGAACTCAGGCTAATGGCGCACTGATGAAGGAATTTAAAGAGATGCAAACGTAAAATTTCAGCACAAAAAAGAGGCTGCCTTTTCAGACAGCCTCCGTTCTTTTTAATGAATATTCGTAGCTAATTCAACAAGATTACTTTATGTAAACCACTTGACATGCGTCACCATCGATTGTGTAATCAACTGTAAGGACATTTCCGTTTAATGTTCCTGTAGCAGCTGTAATTACATAAGTATTAATAGTCTCGTTATCAAAAGTAACTGCCGTTGCACTAGTAACTGTTGCAGTTCCAGTTGCATCTGTACCAAACGCATTTGAAAATTTCAACTCGTTTAGAACGGCTGTAGTGGCAACCGTACTTTCATAAGCAAACCCACATGTATCAATGCCTGCATATGTTCCTTCAAAGGCTGTAGTCCATGCAACATCACAATTAGTACCGCTATATCCAGCATCGCAAATGCAATCGCCAGTAAGACAGGTACCGTTGTCTCCACACTCAACATCTGCACATGCATCTGTATCACATGATGTCATTCCTATAGTTGCAATAGCAGCAACTCCTAAGATTTGAAGAATTCTCGTTTTCAATTTCATTTTTTATTGTTTTAAGTTTTTTGATTGAACGGGTGCAAAAGTAAGAAAGCCGAAGACTTAACAGTTTGATGTAAACCGAGTTTTAAGACAGGGTTTGTGAATAACCGTCTACTCTTGAATTAAGCATGTTAAGGAGCAAGTCAGCGTTTGCCCACCTGTAGTAACTAAGGTGTACTCAATTGTTAGTGTTCCATTGCTAAGCTCACCATCTCCATTTACGGTTGATCCATTTACTGTTTGGTCCGTGAATGTGACAGATGTTCCATCAACTAGGCCAGTAATGTCAAAATCGAAATCACCAAGGTTATTGAGCGTAATTTCTGTTAAGGTATCAGAATTAGCAGTAATGGTAATATCATAAGAGAAATCTCCCAGATTGCAGGTTTCTGTTGCAGAATAGATTCCGACAAAGGCTTGTCGCTGCTCGGTGGCACAATTTGGGCCTTCAAAACCTGAGGCACAGGCGCAGTCACCAGATTCACAAATGCCATCGTTTAAACAGGTTACTTTCTCGCAAGCGTCAGGAGTGCAGGAGGCTAATCCAATCGTAATAAGTGTTGTAAGAGCAAGCAGACAGTTCTTCATAAAATCGATTTGGTTGATTAAGAACAAATGTAAATGAACTTTCTATTTACGTAATAGCCAAGTCACGTCACCTCTTTTTCTACATTTGAAACCAACAAACAGAGAATGGATTTTAAGAGAGGAAAACGGACTGATTCGCAACTTTTAGAGCTGTATAAACAGCTTCTAAAACCAAGGATGATAGAGGAGAAAATGCTTGTTTTGCTTCGGCAGGGCAAAATCAGCAAATGGTTTTCGGGTATCGGACAAGAGGCCATATCGGTTGGTGTTGCCGCTGCGTTAGATGCAGACGAATACATTCTTCCTATGCACCGGAATCTTGGGGTTTTTACTTCTCGCGGTATTCCGCTAGATAGACTATTTGCTCAGTTTCAAGGCAAAGCAAGTGGCTTTACAAAAGGTAGAGACCGTAGTTTTCACTTCGGTACAAAGGAGCATCACATAGTAGGTATGATTTCGCACTTGGGCCCTCAAATGGGTGTTGCAGATGGAATAGCACTTGCCCAAAAACTTGAAGGAACGGGAAAAGTTACTGTTGTTTTTAGTGGTGATGGTGGTGCTAGTGAAGGTGATTTTCATGAAAGTATTAATGTGGCAGCTGTTTGGGATTTGCCAGTAATCTTTATTGTTGAGAATAACGGTTATGGACTGAGTACGCCAAGCAATGAGCAGTTTCGTTGCAAGCAGTTTATAGATAAGGCGATTGGTTATGGGATTGAAGGCGTACAGGTAGATGGAAACAACATCTTAGAGGTTTTTGAGGCTGTTTCTAAGCTGAAGGCTGACATTAGCAAGAATCCGCGTCCAATTCTTTTGGAGTGCATGACCTTTAGAATGCGCGGTCATGAGGAGGCTTCAGGAACCAAATATGTTCCAAACGATTTGATGGAGGAGTGGGGAAAGAAAGATCCGCTAAATAATTATGAGACGTTTTTGAAAAAGGAAGGCATTCTTTCAGATGAAGTAGAACTAGGTTTTCGTGATGAGATTAAAACGGAAATACTTGCCGGGTTGGAAGTTGCGTATGCCGAAAGTGAGATTGAATCTAATGTAGAATTGGAAGTAGCAGATGTCTATGCTCATTATGTACATCAACCAATAGAGGCTGGTTCGGATAAAAAGGAAAAACGTCTGATTGACGCCATTTCTGATGGACTTCGCGAAGCGATGAAAAAGCATCCCGATCTTATTCTAATGGGACAGGATATTGCAGATTATGGTGGTGTTTTCAAGATTACCGAAGGGTTTTTAGAGCAATTCGGCAGAGACCGAGTTAGGAATACACCACTTTGCGAATCGGCAATTATTGGAACAGGACTGGGGCTTTCCATACAAGGAAAGAAATCCATGGTTGAAATGCAGTTTGCGGATTTTGTGACTTGCGGGTTCAATCAAATTATAAACAATCTTGCAAAATCACATTACCGTTGGGGGCAGAATGCCGATGTGGTTGTGCGAATGCCTACGGGTGCTGGAGTAGGAGCGGGGCCCTTTCATTCGCAAAGCAATGAAGCTTGGTTTGCGCATACACCAGGGTTGAAAGTGGTTTATCCTGCATTTCCATCAGATGCAAAAGGATTGCTTATTTCGGCTTTCGAAGATCCGAATCCAGTCATGTTCTTCGAGCAGAAATCGCTTTATAGAAGCATCAGAGAAGATGTTTCGGAAGGCTACTATAATGTGGAGATTGGCAAAGCGAATTTAGTGCGAAAAGGCGCTGATGTATCCATTATTACCTACGGAATTGGTGTGCATTGGGCGTTGGATTTCTTAAACGAAAACGCTGAGATATCCGCAGACCTATTAGATTTGAGAACATTACTGCCCTATGATAAAGAAGCCATTCTAGAAACGGCTAAGAAAACGGGAAGAGTTATTATTCTGCACGAAGACACACTAATTGGAGGTCTTGCTTCCGAACTTTCTGCCTTCATAACTGAGAATGCATTTGAACACCTAGATGCACCAGTTTTGCGTTGTGCCAGTTTGGATACACCTGTTCCTTTTGCTGGAAAATTAGAGAACGAATTCCTTCCGAAAAACAGATTTGCAGAGCAGGTTTTGAAGCTGTTGAAATACTAATACGATTAAGACCTTAAGGTCTGATTAAATCATTTCACTTCTTGCAGTAATTCCTTTAAACGAAGCATGGCTGCTTGGTTCTTCTTGTTGTAAGCAGAACGGTTAATAATTGACTTTTCCTTGGTGGTGAGGTGCCAGCTTAGAGAAATATCTTCTAGTTCGGGGCGAGTAAGCTCAAGATCAATCAACTCGAGGTCAGTCTTTAACCAATCTTGCGCATAAACGGTCAGGTCATCATTCATGTAGTCCTGCATGGTAAATAGGTTATCATAAATATGTCCTAATGGATTGGTAATGAGCTTAACAAGTGAACGCGTTTCGTTCGGATGAACGGGCTCAATTTTCCTACTATCCCGAATCTGAAGAATAACAACCCCACTCGTGTTTTTCTCCACCCATTTTCTGATGGCATATAAGTGCTTAATTGCCAGAGAAGTACCATACGTATCTCTGAACCCAGCATCCATCACCTCCATTTCTGGTTCACTTGGCAGCGTAACAGATGGAGAAATAAATGGAAACGTAGCATTCATTCTCAGTACAGAACTAAACCAAACGTTATCTGCATCCTGATTTTTAAACATCCGCCTAAATTCAACCGCAGACTGCAGCGGTTGCCCTTTTAACTGACTCGGATGATTAAATGTAAGATGCGCAATTGGCTGAGAACTGATGTAAAGACTTCGCCCATCATTGATGATGCTTGGTGAGAAAAACATCATCGGAATCAGCGCTTCGCGTTCGGGCAAGGCATAGTCGCCTAAACGCTTATCCACGAAACCAAGAGTATTCTCATTGAATTGCTTCTCTAACGCATAGCCTCGGTCTTTAGAGTAGATATAGGTCCCGTCCCTGAATTTTTGGAAGCGGATAAACCAATCGTTTAGCGCAAGCGATGTTCCAATTGGGTTTAACACGTCCATGCCCATTCGGTTAACATATTCCTGACTGTTAAGGTCAATAGAATCGTTGGTTAGCGAACGCAAATACAACTCGCGTCTGTAAGCCAGTCCGAACATGCCACCAGAAGCACCGCAAATTAATTGCGTGTGCTTCATTAATTGACCGTTGGTAATACTATCGGCCACTTGCATTGCTTTGTAGCTCCAAAGTGCAGAACGCGCGCCACCGCCAGTAACACAAACAATTACAAGCTTCGGCTTTTCCCACCTGCGTTTAACGTTCTTGGTCTTCCACTTTTTTAGAATCTCATGATGGTGGTTTACGTCTTTGTCAAACGTTGCAAAATTCTGATGAACCTTGGTTAATGAATCCAGATTATAAACGGCTGGCGCATCATCATAATTCATTCCGTATGCACGACTTTCATACTTCAGAATATCATTCTGAACAAGAAAGTGTACACCAATAATTGAGGCAATCAGAAATACAGTAGACCAACCTCTAAGTGCAGAATGAATGGCACTTGTTACCATCAACAGCATTGTGCTGGTTACAAAAATTACCGCGCCTGCGGGAACGGATAGCTCAGGCGTTTCTCGATAGGCTCCAAGTATGAGAAACGTCACGATAACCACCATTTCAAATACCACCGCTATCATGTGATTCTGCCGAAAAACTTTCTGAACCATCGCGGGATCGTAATGGTGGGAATCACGCGTTAGGCTAACCTTAAACCAATTGACCATGTAAGTGACCACCTTCCATTCATAGTCACCTTTTCGCGGAGCATTAACATTTCTCCATTCCAAGTTCTTTTGCATCAGAACCTGAATTGCTTTCTTCCTCCGCTTAACCATAAGGTCTTCTTCGGAGACTCCAATTACCTTGAAAATATTCCGGCTGAGTGCCAGAAAATACGTGTGGCCAGGAATCATAAAAAGTAGAATTCCTCCAATAAACCCAGCCATATCCCAAGCAAGTCGGCTACCAACTTCTAGGTCGTTTTCTAACAGAAAAAGCTCATTTTTATACTGAAACTGGATAATGCTGTAGATGTAAACCACTAGAAATACCCCAGGAATTATGGAATTGTTGAGCGAGTATTTGAAGAATGGTTTGGATACCGTGGCCAAAAACGGAAAGCGATATGAATTCTGGATATAACTCGAAATATGAAAGGCCATAATGAAGCCTCCAAGTGAGAATCCGAGAATCAAGAAAGACCAGAAATCTACCTTACCCATGTATTCCGGATCCCAGAACAAGTAGGGAACTCCATAGCCACTACCAATGGCACCTGTTGCAAATGCACCTAGGATAATCCAAGAAAAAAGAAGCAGGTAGTTCTTCTTAAAGTGTAGAATCAATAATCTTAAAGGAAAGAAATACAGCGTCCGCTGAACGGCCTGATGATTCCATACCTGTTTGAAAAATGACATTGATCTTCGGTTTGATGCCGCAAAAACTGCCGCTCATCTTTTAGAACGAAGGTTTAGACACACAAGTTGCGCAATGTCGCATTATTGATTATCGATTTGAAGGAAAAGTTGATTCTTGAGATGATTTTCACACTAAATATCTTTCAGACACCACATTCGTGTGATGTATTTCGTGACCAACGATGATGAAACCAGCTGCCCTTGCCGAAAGAGGCGAGTCACTTGCTTTACCAATTTTGTCCAAATTCTCAGATGAAAAGCTGCTGAAGAGTAGCAAGGTTGACTGCCGAACAACAGATAGCTCTTGCACCAGATCACTGAGCTTTCGTTCATCAGCTAAGCTAGCATCTGCATATTCGTTCTCGTTATAGCCGGGAATCGCGCTGGTTTCGCCTCGGGCAAAGGCTAGCGCTCGATAACTGAAAATGCGTTCTGTGTCTATTATATGCTGAAGGAGTTCCTTAACGCTCCATTTGTTTTCGGCATATCTGAAATTGCCTTGTTCTTCCGATAATGAATTCCAAAATTCTTTTGAATGAGAGATAGAATTGGTCAATGCCGTATGCACGTCATCTTCTTTTACCAAACTGATGTAGTTCGCATAGTATTCACCGTAAGCTAATTTGGATGGTCTCATTTATCTATAATTTGCAGGCAAATTGCTCAATTAACGAATATGTTCGCTTTTTAGAAACATGGGTTTAAGCTTGTAAGTTGCATCTATTGCTGCAAATACCAAATCATTTTAAAGTGTTTTGTCAGAGTCTCCAAAACGTAAGTTGCATGCTTAGATTAATTAAACGCGTTACTTTGTTGTATATGCACCTAAAATAACCTTCCATGTCGAGTAATAAGAAGCGTGAAGATGTATTGCTTGAGAAGTTGAATCAACTGCTAGAAAAGCAAGAGTTCTTGACTAGAGAACTTGAACAACTCAAGAAAGAAATCAGTCATGAGTCGGTTTCTGAACCTCAGAAAGAAGAAGGAGCAGATGAGTTTCCGTCTCAAACTGAAGCAGCAAAAAAAGAGATTGAAATAACTGTAAATGAAACGGAAGAAGCGTTTCAATCTGATGACACAACCAGTTCTGTAACTGTCGAGGTTGTTAAATCAGATTCAACATATATAGAAGACCGCACTCCTGATTGGACAAAGCAGTCGTTTAACCAACGCAATCAGGCAAGGGGAGCAAAGTCTAGTTGGGAGAAGTTCATTGGAGAAAATCTCCTCAATAAGATAGGTATTGTTATTACGGTTATTGGTGTTGGCATTGGGGCCAAATACTCTATAGACAACGATTTAATTAGCCCTTTGGTGAGAATCATTATGGGATACCTCTCTGGTCTAGCACTTTTGGGCATTGGCATCAGACTCAAAAAATTGTATCACAATTATAGTGCAGTTTTGGTAAGTGGTGCCATGGCCATTTTGTACTTCATCACATACTTTGCTTTTAGCTTTTATGCATTATTTCCGTTGGGTGTGGCTTTTGGGCTAATGCTGTTCCTTACCATATTTACTGTTTACGCAGCTGTTAAATACAACCTTCAGGTTATTGCTCACATTGGTTTTGTAGGGGCTTATGGCGTGCCCTTTCTTTTGAGTAATGGGTCTGGAAACACACTCGTGCTGTTCAGCTACATGTCCATTATCAATACAGGAATATTGGTGTTGGCCTTTCGCAAATACTGGGAAAAATTGTACTACACTTCGTTTAGTCTTTCTTGGTTAATCTACCTTGTTGTCTATGCATTTGAGTTCAAAGTAGACCATAAGTTTGGTGTTTTTGCACTATTTCTGGTGGTGTTTTTTGCCATTTTCCATAGCATGTTTATGGCCTACAAGGTTAAAGAGAACGAGAAGTTCAAGAGGGTTGACATTCTTCTTGTTTTAGCCAACGCTTTCATATTCTATGGTTTTGGTTACATCCTTTTATCAGAACATGAAGTTGGAAAGGATTTTCTAGGCTTATTCACCGTTGCCAATGCGTTAATTCATCTTGGCATTAGTGGATTGTTGTACAAGCGAAAATTGAAAGATTCAAACTTTTACTACATGATATTGGGCTTGGCGGTTGTTTTTATTACAATCTCAATTCCAGTACAGCTAGATGGAAACTGGGTTACGCTACTTTGGGCTGGTGAGGCAGCACTTTTGTTTTGGGTTGGCCGTACAATGAATGGTGGGATTTATGAGAAAATTGCGCTTCCGATAATGGCGCTTACCCTCCTAAGCCTTACACAAGATTGGGATTTGGCCTATGATATTTTTGGTAACGGAAATGCCTTATCTAGAGCTAGACCTATTTTTAATATCACCTTTCTAACATCGGTAATCGTTATAGCTGTATTGGGTTTTGTCAATTGGGTAAACAACTCCAATAAATTTGAGTCCCAACTTAAAAACAAGCAATTGGCTCAGGTTTTCTCATTTGCTCTACCAGTTGTACTAGTGGCCTTGGTGTATGTAGCCATTCGGCTTGAAATGGACAATTACGCCAACCAGCTATATCAGCAGTCTAAATTGGGTGATTTGAATATAAATGGCAACCGCGATATTTTACGGTTTAAACACATTTGGGCTATCAATTTCACGTTATTCTATGCAACGGTTGTTTCTTTTCTCAGCATGAAAAAACACACAAACGCGGACTTTGCGATGATGAATTTGATCTTGAATATTTTGGTGTTGCTGACATTTTTGGTTGGTGGACTCTACAACATCAGCGAATTGCGCGAAAGTTACCTGGCGTATAATTATGGCGAAAACTTTGAACCCACAATAATGAATTTGGCAATCAGATATATATCGTTTGTCTTTGTGGGAGGCCTTTTGTTCTCCATGTTTAAATACACACGACTGCCTATTTTGGAATCAAGTTTCCGTAAAACATTTGGCTACCTAATGCATGTTACAATCTTATGGATTTTAAGCAGCGAGGTAATTCATTGGATGGACGTGGCTGGTTCTATCGAATCGTATGGCTTAGGTTTAAGCATACTTTGGGGAAGTTATTCGCTGCAGCTTGTAAGCCTAGGTATTTGGAAAAGCAAGCAAGAGCTCCGAATTATGGGAATCTCACTATTTGCTGTTACGCTAGCCAAATTGTTCGTTTACGATATTGCTGATCTGGGCACCATAGCTAAAACCATTGTATTTATATCTCTTGGCGTTCTCCTTCTAATAATCTCATTTCTGTACAATAAGTACAAACACCTTATTGTAGATACATCGAGCAAATAGAAACAATCAATGTTCGCTAAAACGCCAAAACCACCATATTTTACTGTTGTTTTTACTTCTAAAAGAACCAAGGTTGAAGAAGGCTACACTGAGATGAACGATTAACTTTGGAATGATCCTCAAAAGTTGGAGGGTTTTCTTGGTTCAGAATCACTTAGAAATCAAGATGGGTTTGGGGTGACAGTCCTGTATTTCACAGACACGGAAACCATACACGAATGGTCGAAATACCAAAAGCACTTGAGAGCAAAGGAAATCGGTAAAGAGAAATGGTACGAGGACTACCGAGTTCGAATAGCCAAGGTGGAACATGAATACGGAATGGGATGATGAAAACACTCTTGTTTATTTTGATTTTAGCGTCTTGCTTCGGTAATATCCAAGCACAAAATATTTTCAGTGTAGAATATGAAAGTCGTGCAGACGTTAAAGTGTTTGTGGTTGATTATGAAAGCCGAGCAGACCTACTGGTTTATAAAGAAAAATACGAAAGCGGGGCTGATGGAAATGAAGGCAATTGGTTTTTTGTAGAATACGAAAGCCGGGCAGATAAGAAGGTTTACTTCGTTGAGTATGAGAGCAGGGCTGATGTCAAGGTTTACTTTGTAGAATATGAATCGCGAGCTGGTTGGAAGAACAAAGAGAAGATTCACTTCTTCTACTAGGTAAGCTACAAATTCAACTTATTTTTGAGCGTGCTCAATAAATTCAACCAGCCCTTTCCCGATAAAGCCGGTTTCAAGCAAAGCCTGCTAACTATCGCTTATGTTGGCGTTTTTGTAGCGCTCTTTTTGTTTCTCATTCGGCCATTTGGAATAGAAGGTTCTTGGGCTAACCTAGCAACAGCTTCTGCAGGGTTTGGCGCAGTAACTATTGTTTTCGGTTGGATATTTGAAGTTGTTACTCGTTTTGCACTTAAAATTGAAACGCAAGGGGCACAATGGACTTTAGGTAAATGGATGGCGCTTTCCATTGTTTTGGTGGTGTGGATTGCACTTGGGAATTACCTCTTTATTAATTGGCTTTCAGGTTGGAATGCGGTTGGCTACTTCAACTTTATCAGAATAATCGGCTACACATCGCTCATCGGAATATTTCCAATAGCGCTATCTGGTTTGTTCGTACAAATGCGTGCCGAAAAGGAGAACGAAAAGGATGCTCAATCACTTGACGATAAACTTCATTTTCCACAATCATCAGAATCAAAACAAATAAGGATAACTGATTCGGCTGGAAAAGAATTGTATTTGAATTCTGAAAACATCCGTTATGCAGAAGCAATGCAGAACTACGTTACAGTTTGGTTTCTCGAGAAGGGCAAGTTGCAAAAGGAAGTTTTGCGTACAACGGTTTCTTCATTGGAAGAACAACTTGCCGATTGCCCCGTAATTCGCTGCCATCGGTCTTATTTGGTAAACGTAGATACGGTTGAGAAAGTAAACGGAAATGCACAAGGTTTGAAACTGAGCTTACGTAATGTAGGTGAGGCTGAAATCCCAGTTTCGAGGTCGTATCTGTCTAAGGTACGAGAGATGCTTGGGGATTAGAGATGACGTACTAGATTCGCTCTTGTCATGCTGACGCAGGAAGCATCTCCACTTTTCGCTCAGACCGAAAGAGATCGAGATTCCTCGTTCCTCGGAATGACAAACCAAGAAACACTTGGTCAACTTTATCTCTTTGCAAACTCTGTCAACTTATCCCTAGTATTTGTCATTCGTCCCAAAGGGTTGATATTGGTCAAACAAACGTGCTATTCGTCCCAATCGTTCTGGAATAGCCTTTCTCTGCCATAGGTTTGAGCTGAAATAAAAACTCAGTTTCAATGGAAATCATCGCCAAAACATTCCTCTTTTTTCATGTTTCATCAGGTTTTATCAGCCTAGTTCTTTTCTGGCTTCCAGTCTTTCTTAAGAAAGGAGGGAAGGGACATAGAAATACGGGTAAGGCCTATGTTTTCTTTATGTGGATAGTAGTAGGTTCAGCCGCACTGCTAAGCATCAAAAACGTAATAATTGGACAATACTTCATGGCATCATTCCTTGGGTTTATCGCATTGATTACTGCAAACCCGTTGTGGTATGGTATAGCAATCCTCAAAAAGGATAAGGTTCAATCGAAGCAATTCAGAATTGCGCGTACTGTATTTGATGCTGTAATTGTTGTGTCGAGTATTCTCTTGCTCTCCTTCGGAATCTATCTTCAATCTCAAGGAAACAGCTCAGCCATTCTCATGATAATCTTTGGAAGTCTCGGGTTGATAGACATTCCATCGCTGATTAAAAAGCTCAAGGGAACATCTCCAGAAATTGATCCGATTAGAGATCATATGATTGGGTTGCTAACGAGTGGAATTGCTGCCTATTCTGCCTTTTTTGTATTTGGTGCCCATACTTGGATAGAACAATATGTTCCTGGAATGTGGGGTATATTACCTTGGACTGCACCAGGAGTTGTAGGTGCTATTGGAATTACCTATGGCGTAAAGTATTTCCGAAAAAAGGGAATGATAAAGGACCGCGTTAAGCCAGTTCAGACAACTTTGTAATACCGGTTTTATGAGGAAAACGTTCTGAATCGTTCAATCCTAGAATGAGGATGGAAAACGCTTCGTCCGAATCAATATTGAAGATTTTATTTGTGTTAATGAAGTCATATCGGGCACTGATTCTTTTTCGATCGGATAGGTAATTCACAAGTCGCTTATTAATAGCGCCTGATAGAGTAGACCCTTTCAGAAGGAGCCCAACAGTTCCGTTTTTGGTGCATAAGCTATCACAGAATTCAGTGAAAAGCACATTAGTATGTAGACCGCCCATACTGGAATGCTCAAAACGATTATCGTTGTAGATTTCCTCCATAGCTAGGTCAGATGCCTCATCATGATTCAGTAACCACTCATACAAATCTGCATGCGTTTCTTCTAGATTCTTTAAGGTAGTTTCCAGTTCAGTTTCGGTTTCAATTTTATTCAATTCTGGATAAAGCAGATGGAAATGGTAAGGCAGGTCAAAACCAACCGTTCCCCATGGCGGATTTCCAACAATCACATCACACTTTTGAATTTGATTCCGATTAAGCGCTAAACCATTGTGATAATAGAATTCGTGGCCAAAATCATATTCAGGATATTCATTGCTTGGCTCTATTAATGGGTTTCCGTGAATGAACTTTTCGCTCAATTCAGAATAAAGACTGAAATCACTAATTGCATCAAGGACTTGGAGTTTTGCAATTTCTAGCGATAAGGAATCTGCTTCAATTACACGGAAGTTTATCGCAACAGTGTCGAGTAAATCTTTGGAAGAATCAACATGTTTTTTACAGTATTTGAGAATTGCCAATAGAAAACTTCCTGTTCCACATGAGTAATCGGCAAAGGTTGAGATTCGTATCAACTCAGCTACTTTTTGCGTTTGCTCAGCTGTCTTTTCTGATGTTGCGAACCTTTCAATTCCCAAGTTTCTGAATACGTAGTTATCTAATGTGAGTTCAACAATCTTATCTGCCAATGAAGCTGGCGTGTAGAACGAGCCAATGCTATTCGCCCCTTGTTTCTCTTCGTTGGAAACAATCGTTTCAGTATCAATAGAAAACTCAAGCAACAACAAGCGCTCATATAAATCGGATAGATCGATTTCCCCGTATTCCTGAACCTCAAACCAACGGTTGAAGTTTTCAAGTGCCGCTCGTTCGCTAATTGTTGAATCCTCGTAATTCGTAACAAACACACATTCTTTACTCAGCGTGCTTTCCAGTTGGCTGAAAGTTTCGGAGAGACTGTTGGTTTTTGAATTGAGGTTGTTGTTCGCTACAATTCCTAAAACCCCTGATACGAGGCGATAGGTAATGCCGAAGTATTCCTGAGGATTGCAGATACCGCCTTCCTTAATCTTCGTCTGTTGGGTTAGAACCTCTAAAACAGTTTCAGAAGCTTTTATGTAAATCTGGTCAATCATTTGTTGGCGAAAATGGTTTCTTCCCTTTGCGAAACCTGTAGAGACGCGATTTATCGCGTCTCTACCTCACTGCATCTACCGAATAACCGGCTGTTTTAAGCTGCTCAATAAGGCCTTTTTCGCCTACTAAGTGCATGGCACCTACGGCATAAAACGTTGCAGTATTAGCCAGTTTTTCCTGAATGACTTTTACCCAACGGTCGTTACGGTCGGTAAGGAGTTTAGCTTCCATCTTATCAAATCCTTCACTGTCTTCGCCTAATTTTTCAAGTTCAGCGAGGTTCTGCTCTGTGTAAGCATCTAGCATTTCGTTGTAATCACGAACCATACTTGCGGTAGACTCCTTCAAGTCTTCAATCTGATCTTCCAATGGAATAGAACCAACAATTTCCATTTGCTCTTGAAATGTCTCTAAACCAATGATGGTTTTCTTTTCCTTCTTCGCCATTGATGTAAGTTCTTTCTCGTACATCTTCACTTTTCCAAGCAATTCTGAGAGAATGATTCCGCTCACGTAAATAGGTTTGATTTTGGAATATTTATCAACCTTTTTTTCTTTCAAACCGAGCGAGTCTACAAACGCAGATTTTACAGCAGCATATTCATCTACCGTCATAAAATCAGCCCACGTTTTTCCATCAGGCATGATCATTTCGCCCATCATTTTCATTTGCTCTCCTAGCGGGACGTCCATATCAACTTCCAATGCGAGTACATCACTACCAGTTAAAGCAGCTTGCATTTCATCGGTGAAGAAATACTTGTCTTCGGGCAACATATGTATGGTG